>Ga0247727_10000265_pt1 | contig 125351 bp, 110 predicted proteins | sample WisWelCaveWW1625_FD_202498 | JGI IMG/M metagenome (GOLD analysis project Ga0247727, IMG submission 202498) | Biofilm microbial communities from Wishing Well Cave, Virginia, United States - WW16-25 | ecosystem: Environmental > Aquatic > Deep subsurface > Groundwater > Cave microbial mat...
GTTTGCATCGCGACATGGCAATGCGCAAGCATTTGATCCGCTTGCATTTTCCCCCACTGCGGAGCTACATTTGGTGCCAGCGTGTTGATGCGGTTGAGGATCTCGTTATTGTCTGTCGGGTTGAATAAACTTTTCATATTGTTCCAAGTAGTGTTGTTGAGTAATATAATTATTGATCCGATGAAAAACCACATTACCTCGATTCATTTATTGCACTTAAAATGCAATAAATTGGTAGTACATCAGTTTCATTTTCGCTGACCAATCCCAGCAAGACATCCTCCCTTTACCAAAGGGAGGATTATAGGAGGGTTTAAGAAAATGAGCGTTGATCATGACGGATAAGGATAAACCCTCTGTCCCGACATCCTACGTCGGGACGTCTCCCTTCTTATGAAGGGAGAATGGTATAAAAACGAGCGTTACAATTTCAAATTGAAACACTACCAATAAATTAGCCTTCTTGCATCCCTTGCTCAATTTTATTAACTTAACTGAGCATTTTGCTCCATTACTCCACAAATCCATAACTCCATTTGTTTATACGTGCGACTTCCAACAGAAAAAATAGACGAAATACGCGATGCGACCGACATCATCGAATACATCGGCGGCTATGTGAAGCTCAAGAAGCGCGGGAAGAATTATCTCGGTTTGTGTCCGTTCCATTCAGAGAAAACGCCCTCGTTTAACGTGTCGGCGGATCGGCAGATGTACCATTGCTTTGGGTGCGGCGTCGGCGGGAATGTCTTTACCTACGTCATGGAACGGGATAAAGTCTCGTTCATCGAAGCCGTGCGGATGCTTGCCGAGCGGGCAGGCATTGCGCTTCCTCAATATTCATCTCAGCAAGAAGACGCTTCCAATGAGCAGGAACAGCTTTATCAGGTTCTTCGTTCGGCAGGATTATTTTATTACGAGTCGCTGACAACAACACCGGAAGGAAAGTTTGCCTTAGATTATTTCCACCAGCGCGGCTTCAGCGATGACACCATCCGTGCGTTCGGGCTCGGCTATGCGCCGAATTCATGGGAAGCGTTGTTGAATCATCTTAAAGAGAAAAGCTTCACGATTGAGCTTATGCAGAAGTCGGGCTTGGTTCGCCTGCGCGATGATGCCCGCCCGCCTGAACGACTCAGTCGGGCAGGCCCGAATCCCGGCGAAGTCGGGAGGCGGGGAACGTACTACGATTACTTCCGGGGGCGGGCGATGTTCCCCATCTTTTCAAACTCTGGACGCATTATTGCCTTCGGTGCTCGCAAATTGTATGAAACCGACCCGCTCGGCAAATATATCAACTCACCTGAAACGCCGATCTATAATAAGAGCAGAGTGTTATATGGTATCTCGCAATCGAAGGAAGCTATTCGCGAAAAGGAGAATGCCATCCTGGTCGAGGGTTATGCCGATCTTATCAGTGTGTTTCAGTCAGGCGTGAAAAATATCGTCGCCTCCAGCGGCACTGCTCTCACACAAGAACAAATTCAGCTTATACGTCGGTACACGACCAATATTACGATCGTGTATGATGCAGACTCAGCAGGTTCGAGCGCCGCTATGCGAGGAGTAGAATTGATTTTGCAGAATGACATGGACGTTCGTATCGCTCCGCTGCCTGAAGGTGACGATCCGGATTCGTTCGTGAAGAGAAACGGCGGCGAAGCGTTTCAGAAGTTAGTTGATAACGCACAGTCGTTTGTCGATTTTCTCGCCGATACGTTCGGGCGGCAAGGTAAATTGGCGACGCCGGAAGGTCAAGCCCAGGCGGTACGAACAATCGTTCAATCAATTTCAAAAATGGGCGATGAGCTGAAACGGAATTTCTACATCAAGCACGTTGCTGAAAAATATAAGCTGTACGAGTCAACCTTATACCGCGAGTTGGAAAAGCAGCTGAGCAATAAGCGAGAACGGAGAGGCGAATACATGCCGACAACAACCTCCGTTGCGTCTCAAGAAGGCGGTGATGCTTCATCTGAAGAGCGTGACATTCCTACAATTGAAAGGGATTTACTCCACTCGATGCTTGAGGGTGGCGATGATGTTGTGCGGTATATTTTTGATCAAGTTCAACTTGAAGACTTTACACATCCACATGCGCGGAGTTTGGCGGAGAGGATCATGCATTGTCTGGAGGAGGGTGAAGCGTTAGAACCTACACAGCTTGTTAATGAACTGCAAGAGCCGCAGCAGCGGCGATTAGTTGCCGAGCTCTTATTCAACAAATATCAGCTTAGCAAAGGGTGGGATGAGCATAGCGCCGGAATGGAACAAGCAGATCCCCGCAAAGTTGCAGCAGATGCCATCGGAGTGTTACGACGACGTTCCATAGAGCAGTTGATTGAGAAAAATCAGCACAGCCTCAAAGAAGCAAGCCAGCGCGGCGACGATATCACCTCGATACTTGAACGTCACCAGCAGTTACTTGCAGAAATGAAACAGCTTGAAACGAAGAGTGCCTAATTACTGTAAAGTATTGAAAAGCTATGTATTGACACGACCTTTAGGTCGTGGATATTGGTATTCACAAATATCCGAAGGGCTTCAGCCCAAATTTCCCTTTATGGCAAGGGGAGAACGGGTTAAAACCCGTTTAAATTTTTCCCGGTTATTTTTCCACGAGCTAAAGCTCGTGGCTATCATTTCATTATTCTATAGTCTTTGTGGCAAGGTTTAAACTCTACATCGAATATGAAGGCACACGCTATAGCGGCTGGCAAGTACAAAAAAATGCCCGCACTGTGCAGGGCGAGTTGCTTGATGCGGCAAGGAAAATATTTAACACTGCTGATGTTGAAATCTACGGCTCGGGAAGAACAGATGCAGGCGTCCATGCGTTGAGGCAGGTAGCGCATCTGGATGTCAAAACAGTGCTTGGTCCGGAAATTATTCGCATGAAATTGAACGACGAACTTCCCGCAGATATCAACATCCTCGAAGTCGAGAAAACATCGCCCACGTTTCATGCACGGCACGATGCTGTAAGTCGAACGTATCTCTATCAAATCTCGCGGCGGCGGACTGCATTTGGCAAGCGCTATGTTTGGTGGATCAAAGATAAGCTCGATATGAAACGAATGCAAGAGGCGGCAAAACTGTTTGTCGGGATGAAGGACATGCAGTCGTTCACTGCCGATGATCCTGAGGAAAAATCCACCAAAGTTCAGATTGAAGAAATTATATTGAAGGAAGAAGGGGATCTGATTCTCATCCGGATATCGGGATCGCATTTTCTCTGGAAATTAGTCAGGCAGATTGTCGGAATCCTTGCCGAGGTTGGACGGGAAAAACTGTCGCTTGAGAAAGTGCAGCATTACATTACGACACAATCCGATGAACCCGCGCAATACACCGCGCCGCCTTCGGGGTTGTTTTTGGAGCATGTGTATTATCCGAATGGGAAAAGACAGGATGAATGTTATTCGACGATAAGAATTCAATCATTCGAAAAGAAAAAATAACCATATTGGAAATTTTTTCCATCGCATTCATACTGTTGTTTGTTGCTATCGATGTCTTTATAGAAAATCACGAATGTGATGGACAAAGCCTGCTCACGCGCCTTCGGAAAGGTGGTTGCGCTCTTTATGGCGGCAATTGCTGTGATGATGATTCGCAGGCATCGTTGAGATGCTGGGGAAATGAAACCCCGCTCACATGAACGGGGTTTCTATATCGTTTCTACTCATCCCTATTGAGAAGAAACTTACTTTCCTCGTCGAGGAAGCAATGGACAGGTAAAATACTTGTCCGTTGCATGGAAGTCATTGAGGTCGAGACTTTCCACGCGGCAGACATTTGCATATTTACTGGCATCGACGCCCTCCTTGAGCACATTCAGATGCCATCTACCGCCGTTGTAATCAGCATCGCCAGGCTTTGATTCGGAAATGAGCGGCACACCATCCTTAAATGAGTGTCCCGGCATCATGTACAGCTCATCGAACGGTCCTTCGACAGGAAGATTATTCGGCGCTACAACACCGGCAAACTCTTCACAGTCTGCCCATGAGTGTGGACGCATGAGTGATTGTGCAGAGGAAAGCGCGCTCACAAAAAGTAATGAGCAAACGAGTGAAATTGCTAAACGGATCATATCGTAACTCCTTTATGTAGTTGTAATTTGATGAATTGATTATTGCGGATGATTGTTATAAGTTAACACTGCAAGTCACAAAATGTTCACAAGGGATTAACAATTTGAAGATTTCTTTTTGGAAATTATGTCGAAGCCGTGATACTTTTGTGAGATAATTTCCTATCTTTAAGATGAATGTTACATTATGACAATAGGAAGGTTTAATGAGACGCGTATTGGTAATAGAAGATGATCTCGCTATAGCAAACCTTGTAGAAATTCATGTCAAAGATTTAGGCTGCGTTGTGGAGAAGGTGGGCGATGGACAGGATGGGCTCAGGAAAGCGTCTGACGGTAAGTTCGATCTTATCATTCTCGACCTTATGTTACCGGGCTTAGGTGGACTTGAGATTTGCAAAGAGCTTCGAAGTGTCAATCGTACTATTCCAATCCTCATGCTGACTGCAAAGTCTGAGGAGTTCGACCGTGTGCTTGGGCTTGAACTTGGCGCTGATGATTACTTAACGAAACCATTTGGTGTGCGAGAGCTTGTTGCGCGCGTGAAAGCCATCTTCCGTCGGCTCGATCTTGCGAAACAGGAGCAGCAGTCTTCAGACCCAAAAGAAATCTGTCTTGGTGATTTATGCATTAATCCTGAAAAGCGAAAGGTGACGCTGACTGATGAGAAAATAGAATTGACAGCGAAGGAATTTGACGTGCTCTATCTCTTCATGAAGAATCCGGGCAGAGCGTATTCGCGGCAAGAACTTCTGGATATCGTATGGGGCTACCAATTCGATGGATACGATCATACAGTGAACTCTCACATCAACCGTTTGCGCACGAAGATCGAGGGAGACGCATCGAAGCCGAGGTATATTCTAACGGTATGGGGTGTAGGGTATCGCTTCGCAGAGGCTGAGGAACTTGCGGCTCGTGCCTAACATATCATTCAACAGCATCTATTGGAAGATCTCCGCGGTTTTCCTCATCGTTCTGCTGTTACTTGGCGTAGCATTCAATTTTCTCACGCTGTTTTCTGCTGAGATGTATTTCCAAGAAGGTAACCAGCGACTTCACCGCGAGTTTGCAAAATATGTTGGTGATTTGATGCAACCGTATGCTCAAGACTCTCTTGATCAGGGGGAGATCGTGGCCGTTTTCGAGAACATTCATAAGATTAACCCTAGTGTAGAAGTGTATCTCATTGACAATGAGGGAAAGATACTTTCCAGTTCTGCATCAAGACGAGATTTGATGCTTGATCGTGTTGATGTGGAGCCGATACACAAGTTTCTTGAGGTAGACGGAAAACAATTTACCATGGGTGAAGACCCAAAGGGCATCCACAAAGAGAAAGTATTTACTGCTGCACCGTTTGTTGTCGGAGGCAGGCAGGTGGGCTTTGTCTATGTGATTCTTGGCGGGGAGGAATATGATTCTTCGTTGGAGTTTATTCAACAGAATTACATCCTTCGTCTCGGTTTGCGAACATTGCTCATCAGTTTAATTGCTGCAGCGGTCATAGGGCTGGTAAGTTTAGGATTCCTTACGCGCCGTTTACGAAGGATGACAAAGGTTGTCACTGCATTTGGAAGCGGGGATTTGAAACGACGGATCGAGGTTGCTTCAGATGACGAGATTGGGATGGCAGCAAAAGCATTTAATCAGATGGCTGATACAATCCAGCGTCATCTTGATGAGCTTGCAGCGACCGACTCTTTGAGACGCGAGCTGATAGCCAATGTCTCGCATGATCTTCGGACGCCGCTCTCTTCAATTCAGGGTTACGTCGAAACGGTAATGATGAAGAACAACGTTCTTACAGAAGAAGAGCGAAGGCAGTATCTGCAGACGATCTTGGATAGTACCATTAAGCTTAACAAACTTGTGCAAGAATTATTTGAATTAAGTAAACTCGATGCGAAACAAACGTTGCCAAAGCCTGAATCTTTCTCGTTATCCGAGCTTGTGCAAGATGTGACACAAAAATTTCAGCCACAGGCTGAAAGGAACGGCGTACGCATAAAGACGAAGTTTGCTAAAGATTTGCCGTTTGTGCGAGCCGATATCGGTATGATCGAGCGCGTGTTGCAAAACCTGATAGAGAACGCTATCAAGTATACACCACAAGACGGTACGATAGCACTAATGCTGGAGAGACTCGATAGAAAACTGAGTGTGCGTGTTTCCGATACTGGGTGCGGAATACCTGAGGCTGATCTTCCTAACATCTTTGATCGTTATTATCGTTCGAGCCGTAACCGCTCGACGTCTGATGGTACAGGACTTGGACTTGCTATCGTGAAAAAAATCCTCGACCTTCATGATGAGCAAATCCATGTCGAAAGCCGTGAGAGTCTGGGAACGACGTTTTCATTTTCGCTGCCATTAAATTAGTATGCTGTGATTTATAAACAAGGGCGAACAACAATGTTCGCCCTTGCTTTGAGTTCAGAGGATTCTGCAAAGAACTTACCTGATAATTCTCCCCAGTACAGGATCGACCATAAACCTTCTTCCACCCATATACAGATGTGTCGTGCCATCACCGCCAAAAGTGATGGTGAATGTTTTATCGATTGTCTTTTCAGTATAGAGTTCACCACGTGTAAATGTGATATCAGCATGATATGTGCCGGTGATAGTGCCGCTGGTTTTCTCTGCGAGATGCAGTCGGGTTGTTCGTGGACCCGTAACATTGTTAAATGTCATTGTTAATGTGTGGTTGAGTGTACGGAGAGCATTCAATGTCTTCATTGTATCAGAACCTACTCGCGTATACGCACCGTTGTTCACTGTGTTGATAGTAATGATGTTGGTATTGATGCCAGTGACCATCCATTCGCTTGAGAGCGAGACGAGATGATGGGCAAAGCGCATTGTATGACGTTCGCCACTGCCGCTGATAATTTTGAAGTGGAGTGAATGTGCTGTATCAGAGCCCGTGAGCCAATACTGTTGAAAATTTCCATTGCTATTAAGAAATTGGTACTGATATTCACGATGCATTTCTGCGTAGCCAAAATCGTCGAAACGTTGACGTGATAATGTTAATGTCCACCATCCTGTCACGGGATCGTATGTTTTGGAAACAGAATGGATAGAAGAATCATCAGCATGTATGTCTGATATTGCCCCAGCCTCGTTCTGTAACCCTGCGACAGAGGAAATGATCATAATATCATTCATCTGATCAAATGTACCCCCATGGTTTGTAGCTAATGCATTAGCCACAGATTCAGCCGCATCGTCGACAACGGTTGTTCGGTTATCCGGGTTTACGGGGTTATCACTATTCTGACATCCTGTTATCATGCTCATGAATAGCAATGCCATTGTGAACAGTGTAAATTTAAGCGGTTTGATTGATGTTGTATGCATAAAAATATTCCTCATATATGTTTAAGAATGACAATCACTGAGATACACATTTATATGACAAATCCAACCACATCGAAGTTTAATCGTTATATGTGAGTATTTGGTTATATTTAACATTTCGTCTACATTAAGAAGAATTATTGCCTTTTTTTGATATTAGCATGAAGACCAAAAGTGAGTGATGCAACAAAGCTTAATCATATTTCGAATACAGTCCAAACATCATGAACCCGATCCTTCGTAACGTCAAACGACTCATTATTCTCATAATTGGCGGAACAGTGGTACTTATAGGTATTGCAATGATTGTGCTGCCGGGACCCGCAATTGTTGTAATTCCTGCGGGGCTTGCTATCCTTGCTACGGAATTCATTTGGGCAAGAAATCTTCTCAATAAGATGAAAAAGAAAGCAATGCAGGCAAAAGATAAAATTTTTAATAAATCTAATTCATCAAAGAGTTAACCAGATGCTCACGACAAAACAACTGATATATCTCACCATTGCGTTCGTGCTGGTTTGCTTAGCATCTATTTCTTTTATTGATCAACCGCTTACTCTTTTCATAAGCAAACAGCTCGTTTTTTTGCAGTCAGCTTTTAGTACATTGACTACCTATACGGATCTCCTAACTGGTTATACATTTTCAAAATATCTTTTTGGAGCAATCGTGCTGCTCGGAGGGATTGTGATGTTTGCAATCGACAAACATTTTTGGCGCGCAAAGTACTTTTTCTTTGTATCGCTTACAGAATTATCATCACGATTTGTTGTAGGTATGTTGAAAAATGTATTCGAACGGGAACGACCGGCACATTTTTTAGAAACAGGACAGGCAGGACAAACATTCTGGATCGCTGGTGGAGATTCATTTCCCTCAGGACATACCGGTCGTTACTTTGGCATATTTCTCCCGCTCATGGTTCTTTTTCCGAAGTACAAATTAGTATTAGTCATTGTGCCGCTTTACATTTTATTAGCGCGCCTGATAACTACCGTGCACTATCTGAGTGATGTTCTTACCTCAGTGTATTTGGTCATCGTGATTACTTCGTTGTATGGTTATCTTCTAAAGATTGTTCCTTTGGGTACAAGTCCGAAAATAGATTCTTCGGATACCCCAGGATGATTGAAATAAGAAATATCACGAAGAAGTTTCCCACAGTAACAGCGCTCGATGATATTTCTCTCAGCATACAGAAGGGAGAATTTTTTGGACTGCTTGGTCCGAATGGAGCAGGCAAATCAACATTGATGAACCTGCTTGTCGGATACCTCGATCCGGATGCAGGAGAGATATTTGTTGACGATGAAAAAATAACACGGAACAGTCTACACACACGAAAACACATCGGTCTTGTGCCGCAATCGTTAGCCTTATATGATGATATCTCTGCGCAAGACAACCTCGAAATTTTTGGCAGCTTTTACCACATCGAAAAGAAACTCCTCAGAGAACGTATCAAAGATCAGCTTCAGTCGGTTCAACTTTACGATCGCCGGAAAGATAAGGTCATCACATACTCGGGCGGGATGAAGCGACGCCTGAACCTCATCGCAAGTCTGCTGCACGATCCCCCGCTGTTGTTATGCGACGAACCGACTGTCGGCGTCGATCCGCAATCGCGTAATGCCATTTTTGATTTTCTCCAACGACTCAATAGAGAGGGAAAAACGATAGTTTATACAACACATTACATGGAAGAAGTGGAACGCATGTGCAATCGCATTGCGATCATCGATGCGGGAAAAGTCATTGCCGAAGGGGGCATTGAAGAATTATTACAGAAACTTGCATTGAGTGACTCGATTTTTATAAAGAAGACTCCGATAACAACTACAAAGATAGAGTTACTGAAACAATTCGGAACACTGGTTGATGAACGAGATCACTTTGAGCTCAAGCAATCGAATGGTGTTCAACTCTCTGCGTTCTTTTCTTCTCTTGAGCAGAACGGAATCAGCTATTCGTTGGTGGAGATGCACAAGCCTACATTAGAGGCGCTCTTCTTGCATTTGACGGGAAGGAGCTTGCGAGATTGAGGACAATTTTCAAACTCATCATCAAGGAATATAAGTTGTTCTTCAGTGACAAAGTTGCTGTCAGTCTCACGTTTCTTATCCCCGTTCTGTTGATCATAATCTGGGGAGCAATTTTCGGAAAGGCAGATTCGGGACCTGATAATCTTCGTATCGCATTCCTCAATAACAGTACTTCGCCAATTACAAAACGTATCGAACAAGTGCTGGATACAACATCAGCGTTTATACTTATCAAAACATATAAGGATGAAAACGATCGAGTGGTTTCGTTTGATACAACATCCATCAAAGAGTATGTTCGAAAAGGAAGAGTTTCCGCGGCATTGGTTATTCCTGAAAATGCTTATACTGAGACCTCAATAGGGCTGAAGCTGAAGTTTTATTATGATCCAAAAAATGCCATGGAGATACAGATTATTCATGGAATGTTACAGCAAACGATCATGTCACAAATTCCCACAGTATTTATTCAAAGCGCGCAGCTGGCAGCGACGAGGTTTTTAGGGGGAGATTCAGGAAGGTTGTTTAATAACACGATTGCACGCACGGTGAGTAAATTTTTTAATATTGATTCAAGTAAAATATTCAATTTTCGATTGAATGATACGAACATCGCACGAATCGGAGGAGGTGGAAGCAACAACTTTTTCAAAAATATTCTTCAGTTCGATCAAGAACAACTTGTTGGACAAACAATCGTCACGCCGTGGGCGACACGAAGTGTTGGCGGGTGGGCGATGATGTTCCTGATGTTTGCCCTTACTGCCTCGGCGCTGTCGCTCTTTGAAGAAAAGCAGAGCGGTGTTGTACTAAGAATTCTCGCATCCCCAATTTCGCGTGTTCAGATTCTCTGGAGCAAATATCTCACAAATATTTCTCTTGGGTCCATTCAGCTTATTGTGTTATTCATCGCAGGGTGGGTTCTCTTCAAGATTGATATTTTCTCAAATCTCTTCAACCTGGTTTTGATTGTCGTTGCAGCAGCAACTGCTTGCACGGCATTTGGAATGTTACTTGCAGCAATCTGTAAAACAGCTGCACAGGCGCGAGGGCTAGGAACATTCCTGATTTTAGCGATGAGTTCGGTTGGCGGTGCATGGTTCCCAACGTCCTTCATGCCGGATTTCATGCAAACGATTAGCAAGTTCACCATTGTCTATTGGTCGATGGATGGATTCTTACAGGTGCTCTGGCGTGGTGTTGGTATAATGGATATTCTCCCTAACTTAGGTGTGCTGTTTGGTATATCGGCTCTTATCACATCGATTAGCATTGTGCAGTTTAAGAAGGGGCGTGTGTTTTAAATCGTTAACTGTAGCACACGATTTCCCGCTACGTTATCTATACTTTCTTCAGCATTTCATCGTTGTTTTTCCTATCTTTATGCATATCAATGATCATTACAATACGTTCTCACTAAATTTTTGTGAAGCTGCTCCTCTCATATCTCAAACATTACTGGAAATTAGTAGCTCTCGCACTTGTCCTCGCAGCGATTAACCAATCATTTTCACTGTTAGACCCACTTATTTTTCGTTATATCATCGATGAGTACGTAACGAGATTTAAAGAGTACACAGCACAGGAATTTTTTCGTGGCGTCGGGTTATTGTTGCTTGCGGCGATGGGGGTAGCCTTTGTCTCTCGAGTAGCAAAAAATTTCCAAGATTATTTTATCAATACAATTACCCAGCGACTTGGCGCCCAGATTTATTCCGATGGGTTGCGACATTCACTCGATCTTCCGTACCAGGTTTTTGAGGACCAGCGTAGTGGAGAGACACTCGGCAAATTGCAAAAGGTTCGTACTGATGTCGAGCGCTTGATTTCGGCGTTCATCAATATTCTATTTACGACGCTCGTTGGCATTATCTTCGTCATGGTCTATGCGTTTAGCATTCATTGGCTCATTGCGCCAGTCTACTTTACAACCGTGCCACTGTTGGGATTGCTGAGCTCGGTAATCAGCAAGAAGATCAAAAAGATTCAAAAAAAAATTGTTGCAGAGACGACGGCATTAGCGGGATCGACAACAGAATCTCTCCGCAACATTGAATTAGTAAAAAGCCTCGGGCTTGCCAGTCAGGAAACAAAACGTTTAAATTCTGCAACGGAGAAAATCCTAAGGTTGGAATTGAACAAAGTGAAATTTCTGCGCAGTTTGAGTTTTATACAAGGAACGGCAGTGAATTTCCTGAGGACAAGCATTCTTGGATTAATGTTGTATCTAATCTTTGCTCAAGAGATTACCTTCGGTCAGTTCTTCTCGTTGTGGATCTATTCCTTTTTTATTTTTGGTCCCCTACAAGAACTCGGAAATGTTATCAATATTTATCGCGAGGCAGAAGTATCACTGAAGAATTTCGAAGATATTTTAAATACGCCCAAAGAGTTGAAGCCAACGAACCCTGTTGCCATTGTTAATCTTAACGTATTATCCTTTGATCATGTCAGCTTCAAACATCAATCTGCATCGAACAATGCATTGAATGATATTTCATTCTCGTTGAAATTAGGTGAAACTATTGCCTTCGTAGGTCCCTCGGGTTCAGGAAAAACAACTCTTGTCAAACTGCTTGTAGGGCTATACCAGCCGCAGTCGGGGAGAATTTTGTATAATGAGCATCCAAGTACATCCATTGACCTCGATGGTTTGCGCGAAAAGATTGGATTTGTTACACAAGATACACAGTTATTTTCAGGAACGATTCGAGAAAACCTGCTCTTCGTTAATCCGCTTGCAAGCGATGCAGAATGTTTGGCGGTATTGCACAGAGCTGCATGCCAATCATTGCTTGCACGAGCTGATAAAGGATTAGATACGGTGATCGGTGAAGGGGGGGTGAAAGTTTCTGGAGGAGAGAAACAGCGATTATCAATTGCCCGTGCATTGTTACGAAAGCCCAACTTGTTAGTCTTCGATGAGGCGACAAGCTCGCTTGACTCACTCACTGAAGAAGAGATTAGCGCAACGATACGCGATGTTTCACTGCGTGAAGATATGATCACTATTCTGATCGCACATCGGCTTTCAACAGTACTCCATGCCGATAAGATTTATGTGCTCGAACGCGGCGGCATTATTGAGTCGGGCAAACATAGTGAACTTATAGAGATGAAAGGCCTCTACTATGCCATGTGGCGTCAACAGGTCGGCGAGAGAAAAGATGGATCGATGCAGGTTGCTTTAATCGGTGCTCGAGAAATGGTAAAAAATTGAACATGATTTGACAGTTCGTAAAATTATCCATACCTTAAACAGTCTTTTCCACTAACTCTCAATTATTTTTGAAGGAATTCTATGAAAAGAATTCACGTGTTCATTACAGCAATATTGCTTTTTTCAGTCATCGAGTTATCTCCCGGTCGAGTGACGGGTGGCGATTCGACATTAAGCGGTAACTCTCTCCTCGGCTTTTCTGCCTCAAGCACGCGAGAACAACGAACGCTTGAGAGTACATTCGATTCTTACCTGAACCGTGACGATTTACGTGAATGGATGAAGCAATTGACTTCACGTCCACACCACCTTGGTTCACCGTATGGGAAGAAAAATGCTGAATACATTGCAAGACTCTTCCGTTCATGGGGATTTGAGACAAACATCGAAGAGTTTTATGTGCTCTTTCCAACACCCAAAACACGGCTGCTTGAAATGACAGCACCCGAATTATATACAGCAAAGTTATCTGAACCACCCCTTAATGAAGACTCGACTTCGCAACAGACAAGTGAGCAGCTTCCTACCTACAACGCGTATTCTATTGATGGAGATGTTACTGGAGAACTCGTCTATGTCAATTATGGCATCCCGAAAGATTACGAGCAGCTTGATCAACGAGGGATTGATGTCAAAGGTAAAATAGTTATCGCACGTTACGGTGGGTCGTGGCGAGGTATTAAACCAAAGGTAGCCGCCGAGCATGGCGCGATAGGTTGTATTATCTACTCTGATCCGCGTGATGACGGTTATGCTGAAGGCGATGTGTATCCGAAAGGCGCATATCGTAACGAGTGGGGCGTCCAGCGCGGATCGGTAGCAGACGCACCATTGCATTCCGGTGATCCTTCGACGCCATTTGTCGGCGCAACGAAAGGTGTCAAGCGACTTTCTGTCAAAGAATCTGAAACAATTACAAAAATTCCTGTGTTGCCAATTTCATATGGTGATGCGTTGCCGCTACTTCGCGCTCTAGGTGGTCCAGTGGCGCCCGAAGAGTGGCGTGGAGCTTTGCCAATCACGTATCACCTTGGTCCAGGCCCTGTAAAGATACATCTCAAAGCTCAATTTAATTGGGATATTGTCCCGCTCTATAATGTAATAGCAACGTTGAAAGGTGCTGAGTTTTCGGATGAGTGGATAATTCGCGGCAATCATCATGATGCTTGGGTGAATGGCGCGGAGGATCCAATAAGCGGGTTGGTTGCATTGATGGGGGAGGCAAAAGCAGTCGGCAAGCTATCTGCAACTGGATGGAAACCAAAACGAACAATCATCTATGCTGCATGGGATGGAGAGGAACAGGGGCTCCTTGGCTCTACCGAGTGGGTAGAAAGTCATATAGACGATTTGAAAAAACACGCTGCTGTCTATATCAATACCGATGGAAATGGCAGAGGATTCTTTAGTATGGGAGGTTCGCACATACTCGAACGATTTATTAATGAGGTTGCCCGTGATGTTACGGATCCTCAAACACATGTTAGTGCTCATGAACGAGCACGGGCAGCAGCAATCGTTAATGCGTCTGCTGAAGATCGGAAAGAGGCACAAGATAGAAACGATCTGCGTATTTATGCGCTTGGTTCGGGATCAGATTATACTCCATTTTTACAGCATGTTGGTATTGCTGCATTGAACTTAGGCTATGGGGGAGAGGATGGTGGCGGATCGTATCATTCAATCTATGATTCCTACAGTCACTATACTCGCTTTGGTGATCCCGGATTTTCCTACGGTATTGCGCTCGCACAAACTGCAGGCAGAGCAACACTCAGACTTGCAAATGCTGATGTGTTGCCGTTCGAGTTTATGAATTTTTCTGAAACTGTTGGGAAGTATATCAAAGAAGTGTCGAAACTTGCAGATGATATGCGAGCGGCAACAAACGAACAGAATCAAATGATCAAAGACAATTCATTGAAACTCGCCTCAGATCCTACGATGACGTATGTTGTTCCTCAGCCGAAAGAATCAGTGCCCTTTTTGAATTTTGCACCATTACAAAATGCACTAGCTGTTCTTCAGGAACGTGCGAATGTATTTAACAAAGTTGCACGCAGTGTTGATATTCAAATACTGCCCCACTCTGTTAAAAAAGATCTTGACCAACTCTTCATTCAGGCAGAACAATCCCTTACCCGCAAAGAAGGGCTGCCACGCAGGCCCTGGTATGTTCATCAAATTTATGCGCCCGGCGCATACACCGGATATGGTGTAAAAACACTTCCGGCAATTCGTGAGGCTATTGAGTTGAGAAATTGGAAAGAGGCTGACGAGCAAATTACAGTCGTTGCGGATATATTACTGCAGTTTGCAGACGGAATACATCGTGCAACATCGCTACTGAAAAGTGTTGAAAAAAACTAAAAGGACTCAATGTGGTTCGTAAGCTCCGTATTAGCCTTTTTGTTTAAAGAATATTAATGAAAAAGCGACATTTTTAAACATATTCTTGAATTGTTTTGACATTCCTCACAAAATTAGTACGTCAAGTTAAATAATACTTGACAGTACACTGAATAATAATTACCTTTTATAGAGATTAACTGTAAAGTAGAGATAATCGAGGTTTATATTATTATTAATCATAAATATTCTCCTACATTTCGGGGATCCTGTTTTTACCCACAATGGATCCCTTGTCTAATATGAGCAGATAATTATCCAATATTTTTTATTGCTATGAACAGGCGCAAATTTCTTACAGATATTTCCATCACTGTGCTTCCTGAAGAAGAACAGCAAAAATCTCTAAGCCCTATTGATAATCCATTTGCGAATAAGGTTTTACCCAAGGTAGAGCGTACAAATTCAGGCTTAGAACCACACACAGGCGTATGGGGCTTTGATCAAGTTGCCCACCTACTGAAACGGACAATGTTTGGTGCAACAAAAAATGATATCACAGCGATGATGAGCCAAACGCTCGATGATGTTGTTACTATGTTATTAGCTGCACAACCTACTCCGCCACCTCCGATAAATGTGAGCACATCAGACACAGGTGTCCCACTTGGTCAAACGTGGGTTACTGCGCCCAGATTGAATTCTGATGGAACAAATCCAAATAATCAAAGAAATCAATCGCTTAAAGCGTGGTGGATTGGTTTGATGCTTGACCAGCCAGTTTCATTGACTGAAAAAATGACGTTGTTTTGGCATAATCATTTTGTTACAGAGACGGTTGAAACATCAGATGCACGTTTCTCTTACAAATACCTTGCATTGCTTCGCCAGTATGCGCTCGGAAATTTCAAAGACATGGTAAGAGAAATCACGATTGATCCGGCAATGCTCAAATATTTAAATGGCAATACGAATACGAAAACAAACCCTAATGAGAATTATGCGCGTGAACTACAAGAGCTCTTTACCATCGGGAAGGGTCCTGAAATAGCTCCAGGCAACTATACCAACTATACTGAGGATGATGTTATTGCTGCAGCACGTGTTTTGACGGGCTGGCGCACTGACGCTACTAACATTTCATCGTACTTTACGCTTAGTCGACATGATACCGCAAACAAACAGTTTTCAGCAGATTACGGCAATACAGTAATTACCGGCAGTTCTGACCCTACTGGCATGGCAGAGATAAATGCGTTGCTTGATATGATATTTATCCAAAATGAGACAGCTAAGTACATCTGTAGAAAACTCTACCGTTACTTTGTGTATTATGTTATCGACGATGCTGCAGAGGCAAATGTTATCACACCTCTTGCGAATATTTTCCGATCAAATAATTATGATGTTAAACCGGTGTTGCAAACTCTTCTGAAGAGCGCACACTTTTTTGACTCAGTAAACATGGGTTGTATGATAAAAAACCCCATGGAGTTAAATGTGGGAACGTGCCGATTGTTTTCAGTACAATTCCCAACGGCTGTTGATTATGTTACACAGTACGACCATTGGAAGTATCTTCGTACTCAAGCATCGGGAATGCAGTTAGATCTTTGTGATCCACCCAATGTCGCCGGATGGCCCGCGTACTATCAACTTCCGCAGTTCTATGAGCTTTGGGTAAATTCCGACACGCTGCCGAAGCGAAATAAATTCACAGATACGTTGGTTACGCCCGGTTATAAGAAAGGCGGTTTTACGCTCATTATTGATTCGATTGCATTTGTGAATCAGGTTTCCGATCCATCTGATCCGAACGTGATCATCAATGAATTCGCTCAGTTGTTGTTTCCCATTGTAATCACAGATAATCAAAAGGCATTTCTCAAGGGTGTCTTGATTCCGGGTCTTCCGGATTATGAATGGACGGTTGAATGGAACGATTATCTCGCTGATCCGACGAACCAGACGAAGCTCAATTCCGTGAAATCGAAGCTTCAAGCCCTATTGGCGTTCATGATGGATATGGCAGAATATCAACTTACGTAATGCAGGATGAGCATATGATGAACAGGCGAAACTTTCTTAAACGCGCGCTCCCAATTCCGACGTTAGCATTTACGCTAGGTGGATTTTCAATGCAAGCGTACGGCAGGTCTAAATTTCTTGGAGCGATTATCGGTGCGACCAATCCATCTGATCATGTGCTTGTGCTTGTACAACTTAATGGAGGCAATGATGGTATCAATACTGTTATTCCTCTAGATCAATACTCGGCATTAATGAGTTCGCGAGGAAATATTGCTATTCCCGAGGCTCAAGTATTGAAACTCACAGATGCAACCGGCATACATCCGGCAATGACGGGACTGCAGGAATTGTACGGCAATGGCAAACTTGCTGTTGTACAAAGTGTTGGATACCCCAGTCCCAACTTTTCTCATTTTCGAGCAACAGATATTTGGCTCACAGCTTCTGATTCTGATGATATCTTGACCTCTGGATGGATGGGAAGATACTTAGATGACGTATTTCCGGATTTTCCAAACGGTTATCCAAATTCTACTATGCCCGATCCTTTAGCTATTCAGATCGGGTCGGTTGTATCTCAAGGTTTGCAAGGACCATCAGTTTCGATGGGAATGGCAATAACAAGCCCAACATCATTTTATCAATTGATATCAGGCGGCACGGATACAGCTCCGAATACACCAGCCGGTCACGAGCTTACATTTATTCGACAGGTTGCTCAACAAACGCAGCAATACGCAACGGTTATTACCGATGCTGCAAACAAGGCATCAAATGTGTCTCCACTTTATCCTCCAGCGGGACAAAACTCTCTTGCTGATCAGTTGAAAATTGTAGCGCAACTCATCGCTGGCGGCTTAAAGACACGCATCTATGTTGTTAACCTCGGTGGATTTGATACACACTCTTCGCAAGTAGATGATGTTGATACAGAAATTGGAACACATGCTACATTGCTTGGAAAACTTTCCGATGCCATCAGGGCTTTTCAAGATGACGTTCGATTGCTTGGTGTAGAAAGTCGTGTTATCGGGATGACCTTTTCGGAATTTGGAAGACGGATCAAGTCAAATGCGAGCTTTGGAACAGATCATGGCGCCGCCGCGCCGGTGTTTGTTTTTGGCAGTATGGTGCGCCAAGCAATATTCGGCTCAAATCCGATTATTCCACCCTCAGCCACAGTCAATGATAACATTCCAATGCAGTATGATTTTCGCTCGGTCTATGCTTCTATTCTTCACGGTTGGTTTGGAGCAGATACGGCAACTCTGAATAATGTCCTTCTGCAAAATTTTCAAGAGTTGTCGATGATTGATGCCCCATATCAGAAAGGTCCAACAAGTAGTACTCCTCATGCTATACGCTTACATCCCAACTATCCCAATCCGTTTAATCCGACAACACATATTACTTTCACATCGAATGGTAATCATGTTCAGATTAAAGTGTTTGATACTACCGGAAAAGAAGTTCGTACGCTTGTAGATGGCATACTCTCAGCGGGAGATCATGATATTTCTTTTGACGCTGAAGGGCTGCCATCGGGAACATATTACTACCGTATGCAAAGTGGAAACTTTCAAGAAGTCAAAGCAATGATACTTCTTAAGTAGCGTTTAGTGCCTCTCCCAGCCTGAGTTTAAGCTTTTAATCAAACATTTTTCTATTTTGTACTATGAAACGAATGATGTTTGTCACTGGTTACGCTCGCCAATCTTACTAGTCGTTGGATTTATCTCATTGAAACAAATGACTCAAGCACTTGAGTACGCAGTTGAGCGCCCGCTGACGAGCATTCGTATTATTGATATGCAGGGAGTGAATCAACCGGCGAAAGGATAATTTCAATGAAGCAAAAAAGTATTCGAGCACATTATATGTTATTCTTTTTCCTGCTGCATACTTGCAGCGGAATGATCGTAAGCTGTCAGCAGCCTGAAGAGCGGCTGCCATTGAAAAAGATAAAACTTCCTACCGGTTTTCACATCAGTATCTTTGCCGACAATGTGCCGAATGCACGATCAATGGTACTTACTCCGAATCAAACTCTGTTTGTCGGGACGAGGGCAGGAAGTGTATATGCTGTGTTGGACGCGAATCGTGATCATCGTGCGGATAAAGTTATTACGATAGCGAACGGTCTGAACATGCCGAATGGCGTTGCATATAGGAATGGATCACTCTTTGTTGCAGAAGTACACCGGGTACTGCGATACGATTCTATCGAAGCTAGATTATCCAGCCCTCCTAAGCCAATAGTTGTCAACGATCACTTTCCTTCTGATACACATCATGGATGGAAGTTTATTAAGATAGGGCCTGATAACAAGCTGTATGTTCCCATTGGTGCGCCATGCAATATCTGTGATGCGGGTGATCCCTATGCAAGCATCATGCGGATGAACCTTGACGGTAGCAACTTGGAAGTCTACGCACGCGGCATCCGCAACACAGTAGGTTTTGACTGGGATCCAAGAACCAAAGAATTATGGTTCACGGATAACGGACGCGATATGATGGGTGATGATATACCCCCCGACGAATTGAACCATGTAACAAAATCCGGTCAACACTTCGGGTACCCATATTACCACGGTGATGGTATAGCTGACCCAGAGTACGGTGCAAGTCATTCAAAGAGCGATTATGTTTCCCCGGCAATGAATCTTAGTCCTCATGTTGCCGCTCTTGGCATGCGATTCTATACCGGTTCAATGTTCCCGACAGAATACCGCAACCAAATCTTTATTGCAGAGCACGGCTCATGGAATCGCAGCAGCCCAATCGGTTATCGCGTGATGTTGGTGACAGTTGACAGCAACCGCGCCATGAGTTACAAAGTTTTTGCAGATGGCTGGCTTCAGAATGGGAGAGCATGGGGTAGGCCTGTGGATGTGCTCGTGATGCCTGATGGTGCACTGCTTGTTTCTGATGATGCGGCGGGGGTGATTTATCGAATAACATATCGTCAAGAGTAGGTGTCATCTCAGGTAAATGCATTGCAATTCACTCTCAATCCATGTATATTGATGCAACTACATTGGAGTAATTGCCCGATTGCATCGAGAAATTCAACGCATTTTGATTGTCCGTACTGATCGTATCGGAGATGTGATCCTCACCCTTCCTATGGCGCGTGTTCTCAAGCAGCATTTTCCACATGCTCACATTTCAATGCTCATCCGACGGTATACTGCTGAACTTGTCAAGGATAATCCTGCTGTGGATGAAGCTTTGTATTATGATAACGATGACAATCTTTATCCGATCATGTATCTCGTAGAAGAATTGCGCAAAGGGAAATATGACCTGGTGTTTCATACATATCCGCGATTTCGTGCAGCGCTCATCACCTGGCTGGCGAGAATACCCATCCGCATCGGTACAGGGTATCGATGGTATTCTTTTTTGTTTAACCGAAAGATTTATGAGCATCGAAAAGATGCACTTCGCCACGAGCTTGAATACAATCTTAATCTGTTGCAGGCATTAAACTGCCGGATCAAGTATAATGACATAACCCCTGAGCTGCGGGTGCAATCATCGGCAACGGAAAAAGTCAAAAAAATACTTGCTGAACTTGGCGTAACCGAGGACAGAAAGTTTGTTATTCTTCATCCCGGCAGCGGCGGCTCGGCACGCGAGTGGAGCGCTGAACAATTTGGTGAGCTCGGTCGGCGACTTGGACAATTTCCTGAACTTACAATTATTATTACAGGCGGGAAAGGCGAGGAGGAGCTTGTTACGAGAGTGCAGTCACGCGTTGGTTCGCCGAATATTGCATTCGTGAATCAGCTCAGTCTCGGTGAATATGCCGCACTTGCTAAATTAGCATCGCTATTTATCTCTAACTCTACCGGCACGCTTCACATTGCAGCGGCGGTGGGAACGTCGGTTATCGGATTGTACCCGCAATTGACTTCACTCAGCGCAGTGCGTTGGGGACCATATACCGACAAGAAGATCATCTTCACGCCAACAAATCGACCGCTGAACTGTATGCAATGCACGGGAGAAAAAGGAAGCTCCTGTGAGTGTATGAATTCAATTTCTGTGGATGAAGTCCTCGCAGCCGCTACACAAATGTTGTTTCGGGAACAGAAGCAGTATGCCGGGAGTTTACATGATAAGAGTTTGTTGCATGGTGATAATGCAAGATGATTTTATCGAAAAACATACTGTGTAGTATTGTTTTGGCTGTTATGTTCATGCAGAGTAGCGCACTTGCGCAGTCGAATGCTAAGAAAGTTGTTGCCGATACCATGAACAGGCATTCCGCTCTTGCATCTTCTGGCCCAGATACTGTGCTTATCACACGCACAGATACGCTGCGTAAATATCCCAATCAGGCGTTCAGTGGTGGAGAATATCTCAGGTTCGACGTGAACTATGAGTTTATCACTGTGGGTGAAGCCGTGATGAGAATCAGCGATACCGTGTATAACAATAATCGTAAGTGCATGGACGTTAATTTTTCTGTCGACTCGAAGTCATTCTTTGACTTAGTGTACAAAGTTCGTGATCGTTACCGAACGTTCATTGATACCGAGGGGTTGTTCCCGTGGAAATTCGAACAGCATATTCGTGAAGGCGGCTACAAAAGAGACTTCATTGCGGAGTTCGATCAGATCAACCATATTGCAAAGACGTCTGAGGGAATACACAAGGTTCCACCTTACGTTCATGATATCATGTCTGCGTTTTATTTTGCCCGGACGATAGATTACACTAACTTCAAACCAGGGCAGAAGATACACCTTCAGAATTTTTACAAAGATTCGACGTATGAGTTAGATGTAAAATTCAGAGGCAGACAGGAAATAGAAGTCGAAGCTGGAACATTCAAATGTATTGTCATTGAGCCGTTGGCGAGGGAAGGGGGGCTCTTCAAAAGTGAAGGGCGCGTTCACGTGTGGCTGACCGATGATGAACGAAAAATTCCTGTACGGGTGAGCTCTAAAATTGCTATCGGTTCGATCGATTCTGAATTGATTGAATATCGGGGGATTAACGGACCTATCAACGCAAAGATAAAAGACTAATATTACATTATGGCAAGGTACAAACAAATCGATTTCAGCAAGATTACAACGATCTCCATCAAGACACGAAAGAGTAAGGTGCAGTTCAAGGACTTCGCACGTGTCTTTGATCCAACAAACGATACATTTACAGATTTCATCAACTCGCTACCTCACATTCTTGTTGCAGAAGATTTGCGCAAATTTGTGAACGAGGTTATTTCAGCCCGCCGCCACCGCAAACCGGTTATTGCGCTTATTGGTGCGCACGTTATTAAAGTCGGTTTGGCGCCATTACTGATCGATATGGTTCAAAGAAATGTTATCACGTGCATTGCGATGAACAGCGCTGCGGCAATTCACGATGTCGAAACAGCGTTATTTGGAACTACGTCTGAAGATGTCGAAGAAAATATTAAAGACGGGCGATTCGGAATGTCGAAGCAGACGGGGGAATTCATCAACGGTGTGCTCGAGCGGGCGATGGCTGATGATGAACTTGGTTACGGAGAAGCGCTCGGTCTGGCACTTAAAACAGCACCCAATAAGAAGCTCAGTGTTTTAGCAGAATGTTATCGACACAACGTCCCTGTGACAGTGCATGCTGCTATAGGCACGGATATCATCCATCAGCAACCGACGATGGATGGCGCTGTTACGGGCGAACTGAGCTTTCGCGACTTCAAAATTCTGTGTCATGTTGTCAAAGATCTTCGCGGCGGTGTGGCAATGAATATCGGCTCGGCGGTTGTTTTGCCTGAAGTGTTCCTGAAAGCGCTCACCGTTGCACGTAATCTTGGATACAAAGCACAAGGTTTTACGACGGCAAATTTCGATATGATTCAACATTACCGCCCACGGATGAATATAGTGCACCGACCTACACAAAAAGGGGGCAAAGGATATCTCTTTACCGGTCATCATGAAATCATGATACCTCTGCTCGTCGCAATGATCAAAAATCAAATGAAGGGCAGATAGTGGAAGAACAGCAAGCGCCGCTATCAGTGGAAGTACAAGAACAGCTTCCACCTCCGCAAGGTACGTTTTTGGAGAAGCATGGCGTCTCACCGATATTGTTCGGCATCCTCGTGCTGGTGTTTGTGTTCTTTTCATATCAGATTATTGGAGGTGTCATTGCGTATATGCTCTTTGGCACTAAGCCGACAGCAGACAACGTGATGGGCTTTCGTATTGTCACAGGATTCAGTCAGTTTATATTTTTACTGATACCGACATTACTGCTCACGCGGCTTGCAACATTTTCGCCGCTTGATTATCTGAGAATACGCAAGCCCGATGTCCGGGCGTTGCTGTTGCCGCTTGTCGGTATCTTTTCACTTCAGCAGATGTTGCAGATTTATCTTGTATTTCAGGAAAAACTCCCGGTACCTCAAGAGCTGCAATCCATATTTCAAGAATATAAACAGCTCATCGAAGAAGCGTACAGTGTGCTCGTCGGCTCGCACTCAATTCCTGAGTTTTTGCTTGTTATTGTTGTGATTGCAATTATTCCTGCAATTGCAGAAGAAGTACTCTTCAGGGGTCTGGTTCAACGCAGTTTCGAAAAGGGACTGGGATCGTACAAAGGTCTGTTGCTCACTGGGTTCATTTTTGGTGCCTACCATCTGAATCCATTTTCGTTGATACCGTTGATTGTGCTCGGTGTGTATCTTGGCTTTCTTGCGATGCGGGCAAACAGTCTTTGGGTTTCTATCGCGGCGCATTTCTATAATAATGCCTCTGCATGTATTGCCATTTTTCTTCAACAAGACGATGATGCTATCATTACCGGTAATCCTAATGAAATGTCGATTGGTATGCTGCTGGGAACGTTCTGGCTTTTCGGTGTGATTTTTCTCTTGTCGACGTATTACTTTGTGCATATAACTAAGCCAGCACTGGAAATACATAATGAGTAAAAGTTATTTTCATTTTTTTAAAACAAGTCTTGAATAACCTCACACAACGCATTATCACGGCAATTGTTGCTATTCCGCTTATTCTCCTCATCTGTATGGTGGGAGGAATTTACTTCTTTGCATTTGTCGCGCTATGTTCAGCTGTAGCGCTCTACGAGTTTTATGGTCTTGCAAGAGCCAAAGGTGCAAATCCACAAATAGGTCTTGGAATATTCTGGGGCTTCCTCATCAATCTTTCGTTTTTTTATACAAAACTACAGGTGTTTGTGGTTGGAATGTTTGTGGATCGCGGTATTGCTATTCCTTTTCCATCGCAAGCGCAATTGCTCCTCATCATTTTGTTGTTAAGTGTTGCCGTGATGAGTCTGATCGAACTGTTTCGCAATAAAGGATCGGCGTTCATGAATCTCTCGACGACATTCTTCGGGATACTATACATCTCGCTGTTCTTCGGAACATTTGTCGGTTTACGAGAAATCTTTTCTTCACTTGATCCGCCTGTGTTCCGACACTTTATTAACACGCTCGGCGTAACGGATGGCGACGTCATCTACCGTTATGGCGGTTACACAGTGATTTCTATTTTTGCCATGATCTGGATTTGCGACAGTGCAGCATTTCATTTTGGTATGGCAATGGGAAAGCATAAACTCTTTCCCCGTGTCAGTCCGAACAAGAGTTGGGAAGGAGCTATCTTCGGATTCTTGTTTGCTATCGGTTCTGCTCTCGCTGCAAAGTATCTTGTGTTAGATTATCTCTCAGTCGGAAGTGCGATCATGATTGGTATCATCGTTGGCATATTCGGACAATTGGGCGATCTTATCGAATCACTCCTTAAGCGAGATGCCGGCGTGAAGGATTCCTCTAATCTTATCCCCGGTCATGGTGGCGCGTTCGATCGCTTCGATAGTTTGCTTTTGGTAGCTCCGCTTGTGTATGTTTATATAGACTTCATCCTATTCTAACCTTACATGGGTCAAAACAAGGAAAAAATAAATATTATCACACTCGGATGCTCGAAGAATGTTGTCGATTCTGAAGTATTGATGAGCCAGCTTCGGCACAACAAGTTCGATCTGACGTCTGAAGCGGATGATGCTGATGTTGCAGTCATTAACACTTGCGGATTTATCGAAGCGGCAAAGCAGGAGTCGATCGATACAATTCTTCAAGCTGTCGAAATGAAGAAGGAGGGCAAGCTTAAGAAAGTTATCGTGATGGGATGTCTTTCCGAACGCTATGCCAGTGATCTTCGGAAAGAAATTCCTGATGTGGATGAATATATCGGTGCGAACAAAATGGATCAGGTCGTGCAAACGCTCGGCGGCGATTACAAGTATGAATTGCTTGGCGAGCGCCTGCTGACAACGCCTCAGCATTATGCCTATCTCAAAATCTCCGAGGGCTGTGACCGTCCATGCTCGTTCTGTTCTATTCCGCTCATGCGCGGCAACCATGTGAGCAAACCGATGGAGCGCATCGTTCTTGAGGCGCAGCGACTTGCTGCCTTGGGGGTGAAGGAGTTGATTGTCATCGCACAGGACAGTACGTATTATGGATTGGATTTGTATAATAAGCGCGTTCTTGCCGAGGTGCTTCGACAGCTTGAAAAGGTTGACGGTATCGAATGGATACGATTGATGTATGCCTTCCCGACCGGCTTTCCCATCAATGTGCTTGAGCAATTCAACGAGAACCCAAAACTCTGCCGCTACATCGATATGCCCGTTCAGCATGTTGCCGACCCTGTGTTGGCTTCGATGCGGCGCGGGATTACTTCTAAGAAACTTCGTGAGCTGATTAGTAATATTCGAACAAAAGTGCCTGGCATCGCGTTACGCACAACATTGATAGTCGGATACCCGAACGAAGGTGAAAAGGAATTTGAAGAATTACTTGAATTTGTGAAGGAGGTAAAGTTTGATCGGCTTGGTGTCTTCATGTATTCACTAGAAGATGGCACAACCGCATATTCATTAGGCGATCCAATACCTCAACCTGTGAAAGAGGAGCGCCATAAGCTTATTATGGAGGTACAGCGAGAAATTTCCCGGCAAAAGAATGAACACCTCATTGGTAAAAAGCTCCGGGTTCTTATCGATTCGAAAGAAAGCAATATTGTCTTCGGAAGGACAGAATTCGATGCGCCGGAAGTCGATAACGAAGTAACGATTCAATCCGTTGCAAATGTAGCTGTGGGACACTTTTATGACGTTACCGTTGTTGATGCAGATGAGTACGATCTGTTTGCAACATTGTGATGAATTCTAGAAAATACCGTTCCGTTCTGCGAAATATTGTTGTTCTTATCTTCGCATCGTGGGCTTCTGTAGCAGCACAGAATGAAGTTCAACAAGGGCAGCCCCTTGATCTTCCTCAATTTTATTTTGATGCGCTGAGTTTTGCTTCCGATCAGCCAGGTAAAAGCCGCCTCGATGTGTATCTTGAAGTTCCATACGAACAGCTTCACTTTACGAATGAAGGGCAATTGTTTACTTCAAGCTACGAAGTTACCATGAGTATCCATGATTCCGACAATAAGCTTGTGGATGAAAAGTGGTGGACGGAAAAGATTGAAACCAAAGACTATAATGAGTCCGTCTCGACGAAACAATCTGACCTCAATCAACGCTCATTTATCCTCTTGCCGAATCATTATGTGTTGACAGTCCAGATACATGATGAAGACACGAAAAAAACCTTTCGTCAACAACGCAATATTACCGTGAAAGATTTTTCTACAGGGATGTTTGCCGCGAGCGACATCATGCTCGTGAGAAAACTAACGAAGGAAGGCAACAATAAGATCGTGTATCCGAATATTTCCGGGAACGTTTCCGATGTTACTGAGGGGTTCAATATTTTCTTCGAAGCGTATGATCGTTCTGGCGCTGATTCGGTAAAGATAAATACGAGTATACTCGACGGTAAGAGCAATATCGTCGCGCGAGATTCTTGTCTGCAAGCTATCGATACAATGCGTACTGCCTGTTTCTGTAATATAACGACTGCTGATCTTGTCGCCGGTAAGTACACGATCAGTGTAGAGGCTGCGCCATATTCTTCAGCACAGCAGGAATTTACAGTACACGCCACAACAACACGTACGTTTGAAGTACGTTGGAAAGGACTGCCGGTAACAGTTGTCGATCTTGACCTTGCACTTGAACAAATGCAGTATATCGTAGAAAAAGAAGAGCTCGACAAAATTCGCAATATCGACATTGAAAAAAAACGCGCACAGTTTATTGAATTATGGAAGCAAAAAGATCCGACGCCCGGCACAGAACGCAACGAGCTTATGGAAGAATATTACTCGCGTATTGAATATGCGAACAAGCACTTCACTCATTTCTATGAAGGCTGGAAGACCGATATGGGAATGGTGTACATCATCTTCGGTCCTCCGGGAAACATTGAGCGACATCCTTTTGATATCGATGCCAAGCCTTACGAAATCTGGACGTACTACAATAAAAATCGCGAGTTTGTTTTTGTTGATGTCAGCGGCTTCGGCGATTACAGGCTGCAATCACCAATCTGGGATGTGTATCGTACCCGTCCGCGATAATGCACTGCTTGGTAACAACACGTAGGTATTCCCTCGTTTGCTTGCTGTGTGTTTCCCTCTGCCCTACCTATGCTCAAAACAATATTGTCATACATGATCTACTTTTCACGGGAAATATTGTATTCAGTCAGCGTCAGCTGCTCGATATGATGCTTTCTCAGCCTTCCCGATTCTACGATACTACTCAGCTTGAGATCGACCGAAGAAACATTGTATCGAAGTATCAACATAAAGGTTTTTACTTTGCTCATGTTGATATCCAGCCTGAACGCTTTTCCGATGATAGCTCCGAAGTTACGTTAATGATTTCAATTGTAGAAGGTCGGCAAAGTGTTATCGGCCAAATTCACTTACAAGGCAATGCAGCCATTGAAACAAGCAGAATTCTTGACGGCTTATCGACACGTGTTGGCGAAACATTAGATCCTCAAATGTTAGAACAAGACCTTCAAACGCTCATAGGACAATATGAACGCATCGGATACCCATTTGCAAAAGTTGAAGTTGCTGATATTAGTTTGCAAGAGGATAGCAGTCAACAATTGCTTCGTATTCAGTTGAATATCGACGAGGGAGGAAGGGTGACAATCAACGAGGTTCGTGTGCAGGGAAACAAAGAAACGAGAGACAATGTGATCATTCGAGAAGCGCGCATTGCCTTCGCCGAATTATATAATGAAGACCATGTTGCGAAAATATCCCAGCGCTTGAGAAGGTTGAACATTTTTTCCAGCGTGCAAGAGCCGGAGTTGTATGTGAATGCTCAAGGAGGCGGGCTTCTCCTCACGGTAGAAGAGGGAAACACAAATACATTTGATGGTGTGATTGGTTACGTCCCGGGCAGTTCTTCTATCGAGAACGGGTTTGTTACGGGTATGGTGAATGTAATGTTAAGAAATCTCTTCGGTACTGCACGTAAGCTGGATGTTCGCTGGCAGAGAGATGATCGACATTCACAGGATATCGGAATAGCATATCTCGAGCCATGGGTGTTTGATATCCCTGTCAATGTGAGCGGAATTTTTTTTCAACGTCAACAAGATACGATCTATGTACGTCGTATTGTAGGTGTCAAAACTGATGTGATGTTCTCTGATGTGCTTTCGCTCGGAGGCTCGTTGAATCAGGAAAATATTATTCCATCTTCAACGATTGCAGCACAGACAGTATCAAACAGCAGGACAATGACAGCCGGTCTGGATGTTCATTACGATTCCCGCGATGATATCGTGAGCCCCACAAGCGGCGTGAACTATCGCACCGATTATCAGATTGGCAGTAAAAAGATATTTGGAACGCCCGTTGGCGCGACTTACGCGCAAAGCACGGTGCAAAAGATCGGTTTGGACGCAGAAGCGTATGTCGAACCGTTTGAACGTCAGGTCGTTGCGTTTGGTGTCCATGGCAGGCAAATCACATCTGATAATATCGAGGTGAGCGATCGTTATCGTTTTGGAGGAACAAACACGCTCCGCGGCTATCGTGAAAACCAGTTTCTTGGTTCACGCATCGCCTGGACGAACACAGAATACCGGTTTCTCCTCGCACGGCGCTCGTTCTTTTTTGGCTTTTTTGATACAGGTTATTATTTTCTTCCGGCCGATGATCAACACAATATTTCATCAACGCAGAATTTCACCTACGGATATGGTATCGGCATGCGTGTTTCAACCACGTTGGGAAATATTGGTGTTAGCATTGCGTTGGGCGAAGGAGATACCTTCGGTCAAGCGAAACTGCATTTTGGACTAATGAGTGAGTTCTGAACATATGGTAGATTTCACATTTGAAGAAGAAATCTGGCAGAGAGGTCTCGTGCATGTTGCAGGTGTAGATGAAGCTGGACGAGGACCTTTAGCAGGACCCGTTGTTGCTGCGGCAGTCATTCTTTCTCCCACAACGAAGATTCATGGTATCGATGATTCGAAAAAACTCACCGCGAAGAGGCGAGAAGAGCTCTTTCATGTAATTACAGAACAGGCGCTCTGCATCGGTGTTGGCGTTGTTCCCCATACAGTCATCGACGAAATCAATATTTATCAGGCGACCTTGCGTGCGATGTCCGATGCGGTAGCAATGTTGATTCATGTTCCGGAACACTTACTTATTGATGGACCGCGATATCAGAAATCTCCGATCCCGTTCACTCCCATTATCGATGGCGACGCAAAATCTGTTTCCATCGCGGCGGCTTCTATAATTGCAAAGGTTACGCGTGATAAAATGATGTTAGAATACAATTTGGTTTATCCGGATTACGGATTTGCGAAACATAAAGGTTACGGTACTGCCGAGCATCTCGCAGCACTGCGCAAGTTCGGTCCGTGCGAAATCCATCGCAAAAGCTTTCGCATGCCGGCTGCCATTGGGGTGCTTCCGTGAACACGCGCCAGCGCGGAAAACTTGGAGAGGATACGGCAGTTGATTATTTAGAGAAAAAAGGTTATCGTATCCTCCAGCGAAATTATCGCTTTGACCGCGGTGAAATCGATATCGTGGCAGAAGATCAGGGGCAGTTGGTATTTATAGAAGTGAAAGCGCGGCGATCAACGCTCTATGGCGAGCCGGAAGAAGCCGTTACCGAAGCCAAATGTAAGCAGCTTTGGAAAGTTGCCGAGGGATATCTCCACGAGCATAACCTAGAAGATTCGAATTACCGCTTCGATGTCGTCGCTATTGAATATCAGAACAACGTCCCAGTCATTAGACATTTGATAGATGCATTCTAACGTCCAACATCTAATATCCCACATCGTTGTATGAACGCATTCCCGCTCCTTCTCGGCGCACTGTTAGTGATGGCGATAGCGTACCGGTATTACAGCGCCTTCATAGCCTCGAAGATCGTTGCGCTCGACGATAACCGGGAAACGCCGGCGCTCACGCTCTATGACGGACAAAATTATCATCCTACAAATAAATGGGTGCTGTTTGGTCATCACTTTGCTGCAATCTCAGGGGCTGGTCCATTGATTGGTCCGGTGCTGGCAACACAGTTCGGCTTCTTGCCGGGGTTTCTCTGGCTCCTCATCGGTGTCTGTCTTGGCGGGGCTGTACATGATTTTGTTATTCTTGCCGCATCCATTCGGCGAAGGGGAAAGTCGCTTGCAGAAATCGCACGGCACGAGATCAGCCCGCTCGCAGGGCTCGTCGGCTCTATTGCAATTTTGATTATCGTGGTTATTGCGCTTGCCGGGCTCGGACTTGCAGTTGTCAATGCGCTGCGTGAGAGCTCGTGGGGTACGTTCACCATTGCAATGACGATTCCCATTGCGTTGTTCGTTGGGTTATGGATGTATCGCATACGTCCGGGGAAGGTCGGTGAAGCGAGTATCATCGGTGTCATCGGTGTTTTTGCCGCTGTGATAGCAGGAAGCTGGATTCCCAATTCATTCCTTGCGCCATATTTTACATTGTCGCGTGAGGGCATCATCATTTCCATCGCGGCGTATGGTTTCATCGCATCGGTATTGCCGGTGTGGCTGCTGCTTTGTCCGAGAGATTATTTGAGCTCGTATATGAAAATTGGAACGATTGCCGCACTTGTCATCGGCGTGTTCATCGTGCACCCCGATTTGAAAATGCCTGCGTTTACAGAGTATATCCATGGCGGGGGTCCGATCATCCCGGGAAAAATATTTCCGTTCGTCTTTATCACGATTGCCTGCGGCGCTATTTCCGGATTTCATTCGCTCGTTTCTTCCGGTACGACGCCAAAAATGCTCGCGAAGGAATCAGATGCACGGGTGATAGGATATGGCGCAATGCTGATGGAGGGACTTGTCGGCATCGTGGCGCTCATTGCATCGAGTTCGCTGTTCCCTGAAGATTATTTTGCCATCAACCTCTCTCCTGAAAAATTCCAGGCGTTGGGGCTAACGCCGCAGAATCTCGAGTTTCTTTCACAGGAAGTGGGCGAAACGATTGCCGGCAGGCCCGGCGGCGCGGTCTCGCTTGCGGTTGGGTTCGCGCAGATTTTCTCAGGCATTCCCGGTATGGCAGGACTGATGTCGTACTGGTACCACTTTGCGATTATGTTCGAGGCGTTGTTCATCCTCACGACGATAGATACGGGAACGCGTGTGGCGCGGTTTCTCGTGCAGGAGTTCGGCGGGCGTGTGTGGCGGCCCTTTGAGAAAACCGACTGGCTGCCGGGGACGTTTATCTCCACGGCGCTCGTCGTGTTTGCGTGGGCGTATTTTATTTGGACGGGAAGCATCAGCACGATTTGGCCCATGTTTGGTACGGCGAACCAATTGCTTGCAGGGGTGGCGCTTGCAGTTGCCACAAGTGCGATTATCAACGCAGGGAAAGTCCGTTATGCGTGGGTAACGCTGGCGCCGATGCTGTTTGTCACCACGACTACGCTCGTTGCCTGCTGGCAGAATATCTTTGATAACTATCTTCCGCTGACGGGCAATCCTGCAACATCAACGCAAGGTGTCGTCGATATTATGATGACGGTGATAATTATGTCGTGCGCTGTTATCGTGCTGGCAGAGGCGATGCGGCGATGGTATAAAGTGCTGGTGAAAGGAGAGTACACCGTAAGCGGGCAGGTTGTCTATGTGGCGGAGAAGAATTTTTCTCCGCCAGAGTATGGGTGTTGCTGAGATGTAGTGGCGGATCATCTTTTTCAATCATTGATGCCCACTAAGAAGATTAATGATAAGCTTAATTATGACATCCTTCTGTTTAGGATTGCTCTCAGCAACCAGCAACGTCAAAGCAACCAGGGCGTTGTCGTTGATCTTTCGCTCGCCATCGGGAGTAGAAAGTATGTTGTTCTTCTCCAGAAACCAGATAAATAGCAGAGAAGCGACGCGTTTATTGCCATCAATAAACGGATGATCTTTGATAAGAAAGTAGAGAAGGTTTGCAGCCTTTTCCTCAACACTCGGGTAAAGTTCCGATCCGCCAAATGTCTGCTCAATACTGCTGAGGATTCCTTTGAGTATTCCTCGTTCTTTTTCTTGTCCAAACAAATCGCTGGCTTCTCTTCGTACCATCAAGTTCTTCCGAAGTTGGTTGATGGCTTTCTTGGCTTCTTCTTCTGTGATTCTATACAAAACTTTGCGATGAAGCTCTTTTGTGGTGAGTGTGCCCGAGTCGTACTGATGCAAAAGTAACCACGAGCGTGTGTACTCGGTGATGACCGTGAGCAAGCCCGATGTCTCCGATGCCGACAGCGCCTTCGTTGACTTCGCTTTCTCCACCAACTCCACCGCTGCTTCGAGTTCCTTCAATCGCTGTTTGTTCTCTTGTAACCGTTTCTCATTAAGTGTGTAGCCCTTCACCAGGTGATCGCGAAGGACGTTAGTAGCCCAAATGCGGAATTGGGTGCCTCTTTTCGAGTTAACTCGATACCCTACAGAGATGATTGTATCAAGGTTAAAGTACTCCACTTGATATGTTTTACCATCTGCTGCAGTTGTTGCAAAAAATGCAACAACTGAATTCCGCTGCAACTCTTTTGTGTTAAAGATGTTATTCAGATGCCGGGAGATAACAGATTTGTCTCTTTGAAAGAGACCTGCAATCTGGTTCAAGTTCAACCAGAGAGTGTCACCAAAGAGATTTACCTCAAGTGCGCTTTTCCCATCCTCAGTTTGATAAATAATTATTTCGCCCTTTTGTGCTTTCTTATCCATGTTTATAGTCCAACTATTCAATAAAGGATTTCATTCATTTTTGCACATACTGGGAAAAGAATTTTTCTCCGCAAGGAGTATGGGTGCTGCTGAATTAATAGCATAACGTGTGCAGGCACAACGCCACGCTGCACTCCACGCTTTTCTATCAAGTGTGTGCGGTGTGGAGCGAACTCTACTGAGTTCGCTCTAACTTGCTTTGACCGAGCCTTACCAAATGTGTGAGCGACGTAGTTTGTCGCTGTTAGCCGCCGTTTGTGCCAACATCAGGCTCGCCAAACAACTGAGCTGCCTCATTGACGATGGACTCCAGTTTGTCAAAATGTACCCTAAGCAAATCCATAGCCGGTGTACCTGACCATTCGTTCTCGTCAAAGAAGAATCCCTCAACAACTTTGGTATCGCTCTCGCCCTGTTGTTTTCTACGGCGGTCACGTTGCTGTCTCCATTCACCCCATTTCTCTCTCAAGGGATAGATCAAATCTTGTGGCAAATGTTGAATTCGACTCCTCCAAGAACCCCTGACAATCTTAACCCGGATAGTGTCAGTGATAAAGACTTGCTCGTGAATTGTCACATGAATATGCTTCTTGACATTAGCAAGACCTTCTTTTAACACGTAGTTTCTTTTCTCCAGTAGAAAGCGAGAAAGAGGATCGCTTCTTAACTGCTCTTGCTTGGCTGCATACCAAGTAGAAAACCCGCCAATGTTGTGATACTGTTTCTGCAATAGGTTCGTCACACTTCTGGCTGCGACTATCGCAGCTTCAATACAGTAGCGGAACTCCTCTCTATCCGAGAGAGACATTTCGTCAGCCTTCTTGAGAAAGAACCGTCCTTGCAGGATTCTGTCTTTAGCAATATTCATGGACACAAATGGCGGCGTGTTATACGGCGTTTTGCTGGACTATTTGGCTTCGACCATCAGACTATTTGTGTACAATGTGTCAGCGTCCTCGAACAACGCTAAAAGAGGTAGTATGAGAAGCCGCAGAACAAGTACTATTGAAATCAGCAATCCAAAAGCCAAAACGAAGTACAGATAGAGCATTACTCTGTTTGAGACGACAATCTCAGGCGACTTTCCCAAGACTTGTGTGAAGCCGATGACTAACGAAACCAGTGCAGCGATTCCGAGGCGATCGACGAGCTTAAGTGCACTTTCTATTGTCTTGCGGAACTCAAGCGCTGGGACACTCTTGGAGACTGCTTTCAGCTTGGTGAGCGTAGCGCGAAAATAGGCCCAGTCATTTACGATAATGTTGGAACCAAAGATAGCAGCAAGGATCATTTGAAAGGCAAGTGGGATCATTCCGTAGGTATAGCCCTCGATGCTCAGGCCGAGGACCTGTGTCACGCCGGCGATGAGCGACAAACCAATCAAGACTGAAACGCCAAGTGGTAATCGCTGAAGGATATTGCTTGACCTTTCTGGACGCAGGGGTTTGAGTAACGTGATAACGAAAAAGACTATTGAGGAAAACGAAGCAACAGCCAAGGGAAAGAGTGGAGTGATTCGATTCATACTTGCTCTTATCATCGCTGGTTTCCCAGCTGAATCGGTTGGACTTGAGTAAAGTGTGCCTGCCTTGGGATACAACTCAAATCCGCACCAGAACCAGTCGCTCAACTCAGAGATGCTGGGTTTGCTTGCTTCCGAATCAACTTTTGCCAGCACGAAGTGTCCTACCCACAGAAGGTTAAAAAGAAATGTCCAGATGAAAAACTGGAAAATCAGAACGTTCATCCTAATTCTTTTAAGGTTCATATGACCGCTTCCGACTGGCTTTAGCTATGGAATCGTTCACAAACTTCCTCGACTAACCCCCAACAGCAGGCCAAGAATGATTATCGCCACCAGCCAACAGAATATGTGAGAAACCACCAATGCTGACTGTAGCATTTGTGTGGTTCGGAATGGCTGCATCTCGAGATGTTTTTCAAGGAGTTCGATTCTGTCTCCCAGCCTTCTGATATTCGGTCGGGCAATGTAGTGCGCGATAATGAGAGCAATGGAAATCAGAAAGACCAAAGCCAAAAGGATCAGTTTTGGGTACTTCTCTATCTTTGCAGAGAAGACATAGCTTAGCAGAAAGAGCGCAGCTGTGGCTCCGGCACTCAGCACAGTGAGATAATTGGTTCGGTAGTGCCTGTAAGAATCGTACCGTTGTTTCCACTCCTCAATCGCTACAAGCTTGTCATCCATAGTAATTTGTCTGTGGTTTGAAAATCTCTATCCAGCAAAATGCCGTGTTAGGTGACGTGCGCGCATCAATAAATATGGAATTCTGCAATATGTTGAACATCCCGTTCGGTCAAATTTGCTTGTGCATTTAAACTTCTTGGGACTTGTTCATTGATCTTCAATAAGGATTCAGCCATTTCGAAGTTTAGGTTCAAGACTTTAATAATTTTGTCAGTAGTTACACCATAGATATCTGTTACACACTCCGCACGATATTTCATGAATAGAGTGATAACTTGAATCTGACTCTCTGGAGTTTTCTTGAGTAGACATTCGCTATACCTGATCAAATCTAGCCAAATATTTCCCATCTTGAGTTCGAGATAAATTTCTTGCCATACACAATCCCAATAACGAGAGCGCTGGATAGTTGCACCTATGGCTGATGCAAAATGGGCCTCGTATTTCTGTTTCCCAGAAACCCATTCACCTCGAAGCGACAGAAATGATCGGTCAAGATGTTCCTTTAAATCAAGCAGACTGGCCATAAATTTGTTCTAGATTGTGCGAATGGCGTCACAACTAGTGGCTTAACGACTTATGTCGTTTATCCCGTTTATACATACAACTTCCTCATACCTCTCCAGTACTACCACCCTTCTTCTTAATCGCTCTCCATCGTCCCATCAACGCGCCAACGTAGGTCGAGATAATCGCAACAGTCGGGAGAAAAACAAATAACGATGTATTGAGCGCTGCTTCTACAGGATCCGTAATAGTATACATACGCCAGAAGAGGAATAACATCCCCGGTATGCTGCTGAAGAGCGCAACCTGCCATGGGTACACTACCCACGTGATGCCCACAACCACACCGAGAATAATCGAGAGAACACATAAGGAAACGAGAAGCAGTGTGCTTCCGCCGTACTGGTAGCCGTAGGCAGAGATGACGAGTGTAATGACTGCGCCGAGCAGTGTTACGGGAAACGGGTGAAGTTTGGTTTGCATAATATGGTGCCCTGTATGTTTAACAAACGTTATTGTTTAGACGGGTGCATCGCACGTATATCGTCGGGACTGAATTTGTTAAGCTTGATGACGTGGGCTTTTGATCGGGCGAAAGAAGGCACTGACAACAACGCTTGATCCTTGCTTTCAGCTTCAAGACATACATACCCTGTGTGGTCATTATCCTTACAGCCCCAATCGAAATGGGTGATCATGCCGATAGCTTCGATTTGTTTGAGTGCCATCACGCAATCCCCTTGCGTGTGCGGCAAAATAATCATATAGCGATCCATGGTGTTTTCCTTTTTTTAAGTGGCTTATTGATAATTTAATTTTTTGTTGAACTCATCGAACTCATCCCCAGCCCTTCTCTTAAAAAGAGAAGGGAGCGTAAGTCCCTCTCTTCGTAAGAGAGGGATTTAGGTCGACGACTCGACTCGTCGAGGTGAGTTCGGTAAACGAATTAGCAAGTCTGCTAAACAGATTCATACAATATTCTCCACAATCGTTGCAATACCTTGTCCAACACCGATGCACATCGTTGCAATGCCGTAGCGCGACTTGCGGCGCTGCATTTCGTGCAGGAGTGTCGTCATAATACGCGCGCCGCTGCAGCCGAGCGGGTGTCCGAGCGCAATCGCGCCGCCGTTAGGATTGAGTTTCAATGGATCGATGTTCAAATCCCGTATTACGGCAATGGATTGTGCCGCGAATGCTTCGTTAAGCTCGATAAGATCGATGTCCTTTATTGTCAAGCCGGCTTTCTTGAGCGCGTTCTGTACCGCTGGCACCGGTCCGATACCCATGTATCGCGGATCGACGCCGGCAATGCCTGTTGCTACGATGCGCGCCATCGGTTTCAGCTTGAGCGCCTGTGCTTTAGCCGCGCTCATCATCAGTACGGTTGCCGCGCCATCGTTGAGCGAGGATGAGTTGCCCGCGGTGATGGTGCCGTTCTTACGGAACACGGGGGAGAGTTTTGCAAGCTGGTCGAGTGAAGTATCGGCGCGGGGTCCTTCGTCTTGTTGTACAATTGTCGGGTCACCTTTTTTCTTGGCAATCTCGACGGGAATCAATTCACTCCGGAACTTGCTATCCTTTTGTGCCTTCACAGCTTTCATGTGGCTGTCGTAGGCAAATTTGTCTTGTTCTTCGCGGGAAATCTTGTACTTCTCTGCAACATTCTCCGCAGTCTCGCCCATCGCTTCAAGAGGGAACATCTTCTCCATCTTCGGGTTAGGATAGCGCCAGCCGAGCGCCGTATCGTATGCGGTGACGTTGCCAAAAGTACCGGATTGATTTTTCGGAAGAGAGTATGGCGCGCGGCTCATGCTTTCTACGCCGCCCGCGATGATAATGTCCAAATCATCCGACCAGATTGCCCGCGCCGCCTGATTGATGGCATCGAGACTTGAGCCGCACAGTCGATTGATCGTTGTACCGGGAACGGAATAGGGAAGTCCGGCAAGCAGCGCACCCATGCGACCTACGTTGCGGTTATCTTCGCCCGCCTGATTCGCGCATCCCCACATGACGTCCTGGATGATGACGGGATCGATGTGCGTGCGTTTAACGAGCGCCTGGATGACGATTGCGCTCAAGTCATCGGGGCGAACATCACGCAGCGCGCCGCCGTATTTTCCTACCGGTGTGCGAACAGCATCGATGATGACAGCTTCAGTACGTGCCATAGATGGTCAGAAATAATAATCAAATAATTCCTCCCAAAATACTATAATCGGATACAAAAAACAATAGGGGATATGTTCGGTAGTGCATCATTTCATTTTCACTGACCAATCCCAGCAAAACATCCTCCCTTTACCAAAGGGAGGATTATAGGAGGGTTCAGGAGAACGAGCGCTATATTTTAAGTTGAGGTAATATCATGTTCTTTCTTTTGTCTTGAAACAAAAGAAAGAACCAAAGAAAAAATCAAGGCTGTAGAAAAAATGACTAAAAATTACTTCGCTCGCTGAAACAAACAAAACTCTGACGCCTGCTGCGTCATCAAACACTGTTTGTTTCTTAACGCTTCACTCAGTAATTTTTCTGAGCGTCATTTTTTCTTAGGCCGTTCAATAGGCTGTGGTGAGATGCCGACGAAAGTTTTCGACTTTTGACTTGATATTAGTTTGGTTTGGCTTTCTGTGCTTTAATATAAGCAAAGAAACTCACGGTGAACTTGGGATAGGGAGAGAAATCCGTGGTAATCTCGATGTCGCCTCTGGTGGTTCCAGCCTCTATCGGGTGAATTGTACCCGTGAGCGTTGCTTCATCGCCCGGTTCTAATTTATCTGAAGAGATTTTCACTGTAATAAAATCAGACGATGGCTTGACCGACTGTATATGGATAGTCTGAGATGAACTATTTGTTATCGTGATTGTTTTCTCAGTGGTTGAATCAGGAAATGCCGAAAAGAAAAAATACTCTGGTTCTAATTCAAGCGATTTGATGACATTAGCATGAAAGTTAATGCTTACATGTTTTTGTTCGGTATCGTTGGTATTCAGCGAGATGGCTTTTTCAACTTTCCCGCTGAAACGTTTTGCTTCAAACTTCACGGAGAGAATACCGCTGCCACCTGGAGCAATATGATCGTTAGATAACAGCGCCACGGTACATCCGCATGACGTGCTGACATTTGAGATCGTCAGCGTGTCGGTACCGATGTTCTTAAACGTTAGCAGTCGTTCGGTCGCTGGCGTGTAGATATCGCCAAAGTCGGGCGACTTGCCATCGACGAGAAACATTTTAGGTTGGGAGAAACAGAAAGGCGCACAGAGCAAGAGGGCTGCGAGTGCGCCTAAACGGATGAAACTCATATACAAACGTTATTTGCGGTTAACCCAGGCAATCACACGAACCTGAAACTTCGGCTGGACTTTATTGTCGGTAACAATCTCAATCTCTTTTTGGAATGTTCCCGATGTGATCGGATGATATGTTGCCTGTAATTGTGTTTGTTCGCCGGGCATCAATTGCTTTTTCATCAACTCAACTTTCAACTGATCGAGCGTTGAATTGACAGAAAGAATTTTGATCGGTTCTTTTGAAGGATTCGAGATCGTAATGGTCTTCGTGTATGTCGAATCGATTTTAGAATTATCGAACGAGAAGAACTTTGGTTCCATATTAAGGATGTTCAAGACGTTGATGCTGAAGTTGATTGTTGTCTTCGTTTGCGATGTATCGTTCGACGTTAGATAAACTTGTTTTGTCGCCTTGCCATTATAGCCCTGAGTATTAAACGTAATAGATAACTTTCCGGAATCGCCGGGGGCAATTGACTGCGTTGTCATCATAGCAGCAGTACACCCGCATGCGGCTTTCACATCAGAAATCTTTAAGGTGTCTGTGCCTACATTACGGACACTCACTACTTGCTCAACTTTCGTTCCATGGTACGCATCACCAAAATCGCGAGCTGTTCCGCCAGTAACCTCTATCTTAGGTTGGGCGAAAGAAATTACTGCCGAAAAAACAATGATAATAAAAGGTATTACAGAAGATTTAATCATAACGACGCTCCAAAATGAGTATAATGCTTAGTTAATATATTAAACGTTATGGAAAGATTCAAGTTCCCCACCATTTCGTTCCCGTGGCAAGTTGTTTGAGGAGAGGTGCAGTGCGGTAACGCTCCTCATGGGTATCATTATAGATCGCATTGAGCACATTGACAACATGATGAAATCCTATGCGATCACCCCACTCAATGGGACCGAACGGGTAATTTGTGCCAAGCTTCATTGCTGTATCGATATCCTGAGGCGAAGCAATGTTTTCAGTGAGTGCAAACGCTGCCTCATTAATAAGCATGCACAAAATGCGAGGCATGACCATACCGATACGGTCTTGCACGATGGCTGTTTCTTTACCAAGCTTCTGAAAGAACGTTGTTGCGTGGTTTACGAAGGATTGCTCCGTATGAATTGTTGGTGACAACTCAATAAGCTTTTGCGAAAGAAGTGTTGGAAATGCACTCATTCCGATGAGTCGCTGCGGCTTTTTCAAGCAGGTGGCCTGCTCCAATGTTGTCACTATGACCGACGAAGTAAGGAGTGTACATTTTGGAATAGAATGCTTCTCTAAAAATTGGAGATTCTTTTTCTTGACAGCTGTATCTGAATTCGTCAGCTCAAAACTGAATTCTACGGAAGAGGGAATAGATGTACTCACCTTAACGAATGAGGGGAGGTTCTTTTTCGCTATACTTGTATTGAGTTTGCAACTGACAGCGAAGCCGGCGTTATGACAGACAGTTCCGAATTCAGCAACCAGCTCTGCGTCTCCAATAAGAAATACTGTTGTTTGAGATTTTTTTGCCACAACTCAACGATCTTCTTTCCGTTTGAGTATTTTGAACACGTTGTTTTCCTTATCAATCTCGACCGATGTTGGCTGCTCGTGCATTTGAAAGTTAAACGACTGTACTTCGAGACTGTCGGTAATTTTGTACTTGTATTCGGATAGTTGTGTTGAGATGGTGATTGTCATCGGCATTCGGAACAACTGCTTTGCTGCGGTGGTTTGTGTGAGATTGAGATGCACATCGAACAAATTGCCGTTTGGCTGAGTAGTCCAACTATATTCGTATTCAGGGCGATCAATAGAATCAGCAGAACTAAGTAGCCATTCATCGAAAAACCAGCGCAGGCTTTGACCGTACTCCTTTTCACATTCATGGATGAAATCTTCCGTTGTGGCATTACCGTAACGAAGCCGTTCGTTATTGAGGTAGTTTTTCATAATAGTGAAAAACACAGTGTCACCGACGATGCCACGAAGCATGTGTAGAACAAGCGCTCCCTTATTATAGATGCGCAGAGAAAATAAATCCTGAAATGACGTATCATTATTTCCGACAATAGCACCTGCAAATCGACCTTGTTCGGTACTCATCAGCCACTCAACATATCTCCGATATGAATCTTTACTGTATGCTTGCTCACGATAGAGCGCTTCTGCATATGTCGCAAAACCTTCATTGAGCCAAATGTCGTTCCATGTCGCAGGCGTAACAAGATTGCCCAGCCACTGGTGAGCGATTTCGTGAACAATTGTCGATTCATACTGTTGATCGCCGGTGATCTCGCTTCGCTGGATGCTGCAGATTGTTTGGTTTTCCATTGTCAGTTCGCCGTCAACTTCAACAAGGCCGAATTTTTCATTCATAAACGGATACTCGCCGAACATTCGTGCAAAAATGCTGAGAATCTTCGTCGTATTATAAAAATCTTTTTTTGCTTTATCAGAATCTTCGGGAAAAACATAATACGTCACCTTCATGCTGTCGCCATTCAATGCGGTGTACCAATCAGAATATTCCAGATAGGGCGCAACTGCGAAAGATATCAGATAGGTTGCAGTCGGATAACGTGTTTCCCATGTGTAAGTTTTGAATTTCTCCTGACGGCTAATCTGTTTCAGGATGCCGTTTGAAACCGCAGTAAGATGACTATCGACTGTGATGCTCATTGTAGAAGTCGCCTTATCGGATGGATTATCGTTGCATGGAAACCATGTGCGCGCAAAGTTCGGCTGACTGATTGTTGCTACATGATCCGGAGAAGAAAAATAAACTCCTCCGCCATCATATTCCCCCTGGAATGTAGAAATTCCATGATAATAGATATTTATCGCGACGGATTCCGAAGCGGCAACTATTGTTGGAAGTTGAATACTGAGAGCATCATCCTTGTGTTGAAACAAGACTCGTATTTTGCCAACTATTGCAGAATCAATTGTTAATGTCTTCTTCGAAGCATTGAGTGTCAGCGTCTGCAGGGGATCGAGTATGTGTACGATCATAGATACATTGCCGGACAATGTTTTTGTAGAAAGGTCCAAGGAGATTGAGAGATCATAATGTTGTACATCATACAAACGTGATGAAACATTTGTCGTACGCGTATCTGCAGAACAGGATGTTAACACCAGTGTCATGAGCAAAAGAGCTGACAACAACGATTTCATGAGTTGTAATCGTAGAATCCCCGTTTCGTTTTTCTCCCTAACAGCTTTGCGTTCACCATATTCTGTTGAATCACGTGGGGACGGTAGCGTGCTTCGCCAAATGTTTGTTCGTACATCGACTGTGTCACAGCAAAATTCACGTCGATACCAATGAGGTCCATCAATTCAAACGGTCCCATCTTAAAACCGCCCTCTAGTTTGACGATGCGATCGATGTCTTCTACAGAAGCTACCTGTTCTCCCAGCAATCGCAAAGCCTCGCCATAAAATGGGCGCGCTATCCTATTGACGATAAAACCGGGCGTGTCTTTCGCTATGACCGGTGTTTTTCCTAATGCTTTTGCCAAAGAAACAGTGTTTTCTATAACAACATCTGACGTACGGTGTCCACGAATAATCTCGACGAGTTTCATGACATGTGCTGGATTAAAAAAATGCATCCCGACAACGCGTTCCGGTGTCGTGACAGTTGAGGCAATTGCAGTGATAGAAAGGGAGGAAGTATTCGAGGCAAATATTGTTGTGGGTGTACAAACAGCTTCAAGTTTTTTGAAGAGTTCCTGCTTCACATCGAGCTCTTCAATTGCAGCTTCAATAACAATATCTGCTTGTGAGAATGCATCAAACGTGGTATGGAGATGAAGGCGCTGCAGAGCATCTGCTGCCTCTTGGGGTGACAGCTTTCCTCGTTCAATGCCTTTTTGAAGTTCAGCTGAGATACGTTCGCGCGCTTTGCTCAGGACATCATTAGAAATATCGTTGAGGTGGACAGTATAACCTGAAAGGGCACTAATCTGTGCGATGCCTGCCCCCATCGTCCCCGCGCCGATGATGCCAATAGTTTTCATGATAACAACCGGAGAAATTGTCCTGTGGAGAAATTATTATCCGGGGATAACAGAGTCTTCGGGGATTTTTTCCCAATCCGGAATCCATTGGGGAATAGTTAAGCCCCAGGTTTCAGCTTTGTCGCGGACTTCTTGTTCGAACGTTTGCCGCACCTCATGGTTGTCGCGTTTTTTAATGCCGAGTTCCCGATAGCGTTTGTTCTTGCGCGAGCTGGGTCGTCCGAAAATTGCCATGACGCGGGGCCACCAACGATCAAGGGCATCCTGAATATCATGCTTTGTGCCTGGGTCGAGGGCAAGTCGCTTCACCCAATAATCGCCGTGAGCAATGTGTGTGAGTTCTTCCTTGAAGATGCGATCGATTTCTCTCCGCCACGGACCGTAGGTGGAGACTTTTACGTCTTCAAGCTGATGCCCGGCACCGCGATCCATAAGGAAATTGAACATTACAAAATCCGACCATGAATCGATGGGGTAGTAGAAAATATTTACACGCTTATCTTCCGAGGCGCGTTTGCTGCCAAGGTCGTCGGTGCTGTCAACACGGAAGGCGAAATCCATTTTGTCGACCCAATCATCGACACCGTATTTCATGTCTTCCAACAAACGATACATCGCCCGTGCGTGACGCACTTCGTCGCGTACGATGTTGGAGACCACGAGCATTTCTTCTGTTGTCGGCGCTTTCATGATCCATGGAACGTAACCAAAGCCGCCGGCAAGCTCGGAGTCGGCTTGCTGTACCATGAGATTGGTGAGATGCTCATAGTATTCGTCGCTCATATCGTCGCAACCTTCGACAGATTCACCTTTTGCGAGTTTGTTCATCATAATTTCTTCGCGATGGCTGCTTGAAAGTTTTGATGGATTATTGGGCATAGTACTTGATCCTTTAAAACGTTGAATGTATTGTCTGCTTTTAGTAAAACATGCGAAATGGAGTTCCGCACTGGAATTGCTTGCTAAAACTTAGTCAAAATTGAGATGAAAATCAAACACTCATTTACCTAAAAAATTCGCCTGCCGCTTTTCCAGAAATGCTTTGACACCCTCCTGATGATCCTGTGTCTCAGAAGCAATCTGCTGGATAGATGCCTCATAATCGAGAATAGTATCCAGATCGGAAGAAAGAGATTTATTCAACGTACGCTTGATGAGTCCGATGGCTTTTGTCGGAGCTTGAGCGAATGTTTTTGCGAGCGCCATCGTTTCTCCTTCGAGTTGTTCGAAAGGAACAACCTTATTAACAAGTCCGACGCGTTCGGCTTCTTCGGCAGTGATGTCTCTGCCTGTCGTTGCATACTCAAATGCTTTTGCCATACCGACAAGCCGCGTGAGGAACCAGTGCGAGCCGGAATCAGGAACAAGCCCGATCCGAATGAACACCTCGATGAGTTTTGCAGAGCTCGACATAATGCGCATATCACATGCGAGCGCCAGACTGCATCCCGCGCCCGCCGCAACACCATTGATCATGCCGATGACAGGTTTCTCCATCGTACGGATTTTACGAATCATTGGATTGTAGCTTTTCTCCAGCGATTCTTTGAGCGATCGTTTCCCGCCGGCATGTTCTTTCAAATCTTGTCCTGAGCAAAACGCTTTGTTGCCTGCCCCGCGGAGAACGACACAACGAACGGCGGCATCTTTCTCGGCTTCTTTGAGCGTATCGTTCAGCTCTTTTTTCATCTGTTCGTTGAACGCGTTGTAGACATCCGGACGGTTAAGCGTGATAGTGCAAACTCCGTCGGAGATATCGTATAGGAGTGTTTGGTATGATGACATATCGGTAGAAAGTTATATTACTATTTGATTATAAAACTTAAGCCATTATATGATGTACCGTTTCTTGGACCCTCGGATGTTTCAGAGCTGTGATCGAATTGAAGATCGATGTGGTTTGCAACGAAACTGAGAACAGAGGAAGAAATTTCTGACTTGTCGAGTGCTTCTATAAGATTGAAGACTCCATGCAGACGAAAGCCAAAGCCGCTGGTTGAGTAACGCAAACCGGGTGCTTCAACTGAGCCACCACGAATGTAGAGGATTTCTCCTAAATTAATTTGCCAGCCTTTATGGAGGAATACTTTGCCATTCCACTCTCCGAGAATGACGTTATTAAAAAAGTCAATATCACCAGTGCCGCCTTGATATTCGAACGGTGGTTGAGGAAAGGTTGGTACACCATTACTATCAAACGTTGTTGGAAATCGATTCACAAGAATATCGTCAGCCTCTCGAGCCATCGTCAGGGAAACAATCTTCCATTTTTCTAAAGCTGCAGTAGAAACCAATCCAATCTCGAAACTTCCACCCAATGTAGCTTTCCGCGGTAGCGGATCAGATCCTGATATGGGGAGATATTGAATTTCGCTGCCATTGTTACTGTGTACATAGGCGAAGGTAAGATTGAACTGCGGCTCGGTGTGGGCAAAAATTGCCCATGGTTCTGATCGTAATTTGGAAATGATATCTGTGACCGGAACATGAAGCATTATTCCAAAATCTTGTGCGTTTGCAAATGCTGATCTGCTGCTAGAAGGAAGCGTACTGTCCGGCAGTAGGATATGGGAATCGATATTCTTTACGTTTACCCCAATACCTACTTTGACAATATAATCAAGCCCAAGCGCAAGAGAAATATTTTCTGCTTTTTCGTATCCTTCGATTGTAGCTATCGGTGTGGGGTCCGATCCAGTTACTACAAATGTTCCCAGGTTCAAAAATATCCTTGAGTATCCAATTCCAACACTTAACGGAAAGGGAAACGAAGTGACCTTGTTTAGGTTAACGCCAAGGCTTAATGCGGTTGTATTAAATGTTAAATCTTTCTGTTGAAAAGGTGGTATCCAATCTGTTTTTGGAGTGTAAAAAGATGTTCTGAAATACGAATCGAGGCTTTGGATGCCGAGCTGACCAGGGTTTGCAGTCATTGCCATTGCATTGTCTGAAAGCACTGAAGCAGAAATGCCGCCCATGCCATTACCTTCGGACGATGAAGTAATCAACAAGAATGGAACCGCCGTTTCTCCCTGTGCGTAAATTAGTACATTCAAACACAGACAGAGAAACAAGATCCAAATGGATATCTTACTTACTTTCATAAAGCTTTATCGCAATAGCAGCATCTTTTTAGTCTGGGTAAATTCTCCAGATATGATTTGATACATATATACTCCGCTCGGCATCTCGCCTGCGTTCCATTGTATCGACTTGAATCCTGCATCTTGCATTCCATCAACAAGCGTTGCCACTTCTTGCCCGAGCGTGTTAAATATCTTCAATGTTACATGCCCGGAAACAGGTAGCTGATAACGAATGACCGTCGATGGGTTGAACGGATTCGGATAGTTCTGGAAAAGCTCAAATGTACTCGGTACTAAAGATGCTGAACTTAAAACTTCACCTCCTGGTGCAGGCGGAGGGAGCTCGTTCGTAGATACGATGTGAATTCTACTCGAAGGACTGGCGGAAGGAGTAGATGAAAGCACAAGTTGTCCGCTCTGAGAGGCTTTTACCCAGAATCCTCTTCCCGGTGGCAAGCTGTCCGTCACAAAATAACTACCGTCATATCCAAAAAAGTCAGAAGTAACAATTCCTCCGGGGATTGACACGATTGAAGACACTGCAAGAGGATTACCGATTGTTCCGATAAGATTCCAGCCTTCCACCACATCGATTGTATCTTCATTCAATGAGTCACCGAAAAGGACTACATCCTGATCGCCGTTGAATTTAATCCAATAACCTCGTCCATTCAAGAGCGTATCATTATCGGTATAGCTTCCTTCATAGGCGAAGGCAGGTGAAATCGCAGTTGGATAGAGGGACGTTTTTCTTGGATCAAACGGTGTAACAGGCAATGAGACGATATTCCATACATTGTCGTAAGATATTGTCGTGCCATTGAAAGCAATCGTAAACACAGCATTACTCTGGTCATTGATCAAAGGGTCGGATGCAGACGATATCCTTATGAGGGCAGTCGGGGTGTTTAGGTTTGGAATTGTCCAGTTATAGTTTGGAAGATTAGCAGCGATGCTTGCGGTAATAGTCGACCATATGCCTCCGTTATTCGTGGAGTATTCTATTGTCACATTGCTCACAAGATCGCCGGTCCATGTGATAGACTGGTTCGTTCCGGCATTGAATATCTCACCGCCATTGGGTGATTGTAATGTAAGTGTAGGAAGAATATTGGGGAGACGAATCTGAAATGCCCCGTTGCCGTGTGTCGATGCGCGCAGCATTCTATTCGAAGGCGAGTATGAAAGATCGGAGACAAGGATAGCATCGGGTAATCCTTCGCTAAACGAAGCCCAGGTAGTACCGCCGTCGGTAGAGGCGAAGACACCGATGTCATTGCCAACGTAGAGATAATTAGCATTCAGCGGGTCGATAAGGATTGCCTGTGTTGGGACATCTGGCAGCGTTCCGGTGATATCAGCCCAACTTCCCCCAGCATCTGTCGACTTAAAAATATGCCCTGCCCCGAATCCGCTAAACACCGCATACATCACTTGAGAATTGTTTTGATCAATTGCAACATCCGTAGGATAACGGTCGGGGAGCGGTCCTGTAATATCTGTGAACGATGTTCCTCCATTTGTCGACCGGAAAACATGTGCGCGGCCGATATATGGCGCCATGCCAACAATAATAGTATCGGGATTGGTCGCAGAGACTGCAAGTGAAAGTGCCGGGTTTCCGCCATCAATAAATGCGCCGCCGTTCATTGCAACCCAACTACCGCCCGATGCTGTTGATCTAAAAATTCTGTCCTTTCCTGCATAAAGAATCGCCGGGTTGGATGATGCAATGACCAATGGGGAGTTCCATGCGCCGAAGCCACTCAAGCCGCCGCTGCTAAACCAGCTGACACCACGGTTTGTTGATTTCCTGACGGAGCCGCCATTTCTCGTAATGGCATACATAATATTATCATTGGATTGATTAATCGCTGTCCATCCTGCTTCATCTGCCGCAGAACTATGATTCCAGGTCAATGTACCCTGATACATATACCCGGGGATGTGGTCTTGTGATTGGACAAGCGCTAGTGAGGAATCTGTTGCAGAGTTCGAAAATCCAGCGTAGAGTTGTCCGGTATTTAGGTTATTGCTGACATAGGTAAACGATGTACCGAAATCTGTCGAGCGGTAAACACCATTGTCATTGGCATCGTACAAGATGTTGGGATTTGTCGGATCAATTGCGTAGGCGTGATGATCAGGATAGGAGCTGCTTCCTACAAATGATATTCCACCGTTTGTAGATTTTAGAATATTTTGATTTTGACCAGCCCAGATAATTTGCGATGAATCAGTAGGGTGAACTGCAACGAAATGCGAATACCATCCTTGGACTCCAGTGGGTGATGCGGTGCTGAGCTGTGTCCAATTCGTGCCGAAGTCCGTGGTTTGCCATAGCGACCCAACACCCGTCGTACTGTCGGCTATGCTTGCATAAACATAGTCCGGTTGAGATGGATAGGGAGCGAGCAGTGTTTTCCCGGAATATGTTATCGGATTAATTTGCTCCCAGTTAGCTCCGCCATCCGATGTTCTGAAAATTACTGGGATTACACCAAAATTACCGGCTGAGAACATCACTCGGTTTGTATCGACGCTGTGTATGATGATATCTGTACCCATTGAAAGAGTAAACATGTCATTCCATGTCGCTCCAGCATTGGTGGATTTGTAAATACCTTCTGTCGTTGCCGCCCAGATGGTGTTTGAATTCAACGGATTGATTTTCATCGCCTGCACGCCACGCTGTTGATCGTTGGTCCAGTCAAGACTCGGAGTCCATGTAGCGCCAGCATCCGTAGACTTGAAAATGCCATATCCGTAACTTCCGCGCGTCGTTCGGACGACCAATCCTCCGAGTGCGCCACCATACCGATACACTTCTCCCGATCCAAGATACATGATGTTGGAATCGTTGGGTGCTATAGCGATTGCACCGACGCCGAGAACAGGGTAGCCTATATCCATTCGTTGCCAGTCACCCGCAATTCCACCTGTGCGACTGCGCCATAACCCGCCGCTGGCTGAACCTGCATAAATGGTGTTCGGATCCTGCGGATTAAGAGCGACACTGATCATGCGTCCTGAGAGATTGCCTGGTCCGATAAACTCCCACTGGTTCAACGATGCTATACCGCGGGAGAATTTTTTCATCTGTGTTTTTGTATACTGCACAGCTTTGAAATATTTATCCGGTGAAATATCGTTAGCGGGATATGCACGAGAACGCGACCAGAAGTCCAACGCCTCTAACGCACCTGAACGTTCTTGTTCCAAAGAATTAGTTGCCTGAGTAACAATGTCGTGACGTCGAAGAATTGCTGTCCACAGCAAAATTCCCGCCCCGATCATAAACACAAAGATAAAACGATATCGTGATTTCATGATTCTTGCTCCTTATCGGTGAGAAATGCCCCTGACGAACGAACGTTGGGGTGAGATATTGTATTATACAAAATTTAATTGAAAAGCGACATACTTTTCTTGTCCGCGAATTCCAATATTTCAGGTAAGATTATGTGTTTTTCTGTCGGTAGAAGGCAACAAGGTCTGTTGCGACTGGCTTGGCACCTACTTGCCGCAGCATCGTCACGATCTGCCCGCGATGATAGGTGGAATGATTTACAAGATGCTGCATCAGCTGCCACAGTTGCTGAGCGTAAGCGTTTCCTTTGAGGTCTTTATAGCTAATGGTTTTGTTGATGTCGGCATCGGTTTTGAGCATGTGACAAAATCCCATCATCTCCATCTCGACCATTTCCCAACGATTGCTGAGTGCTTCGAACGTTGGAAAATCTTGTGCTGAGTAAAAACTTGATGGGCTCTCACCCTTCCATCGTTTCAGCCAGATTTCTTCAGCGCCCATGGTGTGAACCAGCGTTCCGTGAAGTCCGCCATGGCTCGAGCCGAGGTCTTTCATGTATTGGTCATGCGGTACCGTTTCAACAATATCGAACAGGCGATGATGTGCCCAGTAATTGTACTCGTAGAGGTTATGGATGTCTTGTAAATGCATGGTTGCTCCTTTTCGTGGTAGCCGAAAGCATATGCTTTCGGCTACCCGGGTGTTAAAACATTTTCTCTAAACTTTCAGATTGCGTCAGTAATAACTTCGCGCCGTGTTCGGTGATAAGCATTTCGTCTTCGAGGCGGATGCCGAACTCGCCCGGAATATAAATGCCCGGCTCGTTGCTGTGCGTGTTGCCCGGCTCCTCTTTGCGCTTGTTGCCGCGGACGAGGTAGTACCATTCATGACCTTCCATGCCGATGCCGTGACCGAGACGATGTGTGAAGTATTTATAATCAGGTCCATAGCCGGCATCGACGATCACCTTGCGAGCGGCGGCATCGATGTCTTCTGCCGCAACGCCCGGTTTAGCTGCAGCAAGTCCTGCCGATTGCGCATCGCGGACAATAGTAAATACGTTCTTCATCTTCTCTGTCGGTTTGCCGAAGCATATTGTGCGCGTGATATCGGATGCGTATCCTTGAACAGAGCATCCGCCGTCGATGAGGACGATGTCGCCTTCGCGCAGCACATGTTCTTTTACCGTGCCGTGCGGGTAGGCAGATGCCTCGCCGAAGAGCACAAGCGCGCCGCCCCCAACGCCGAACTCACGGAAGAGTGATGAAATGATGCCGCCGAATTCCTGTTCCTTCATTCCCTCGCGAAGCAGTGGCACAGCGGTTTTGAAAACCTCCATCGTCATATCGTCGGCGATTTGCATCAGCTCGATCTCATGCGCCGATTTCACGCTGCGGCATCCGGCTGTCACCGGTGTGCCGCTGACGAGCTTGACGGACGAAAGCGTTTGTGCAACACCTTCCGTGACGAAGCTCCGCGTCGTTTCCTCGATACCGAGAGTTCCGGTAAGTACGCCACTGTCCGTGAGTATCTGGTGGACGAGTGCGTACGGACTCTCATGCTCTTCCCACGTGAGCAATCGCCCTCGATTCATCGGGGCGACTTGTTCTTGCGCGCGGCTCTCTTCAAACTTCGGTGCGATGTATTGCGGCTCGCCGTTCTTCGGGAGAATCATGGCAAAGAGCCGCTCACTGCGTCCCCAACTGACGCCCGTGAAGTAACTGAGCGTCGTTCCGCCCTCGAAGAGCAGCGCATCCATGTTCTGCTCTGTCATCAGCTCTCGTGCCCGCTCAATTCTTTTCAGACGTTCATCTGCCGTAATAGGTTTGATGCGAGCTTTGGTTGCATCGATAGTTTCTTTCGGGATGCGACCCGATTGTTGTTGCTGTGCAAATGCGGACGTTGCAAGAGGAGCAAGAGCTCCGGTTGCTGTAGTTTTTATAAAGTGGCGGCGGCGCATAGAAGTTTTGTTTAAGATTTGTTTTTTGGTCGCTGAATAAGAGGAATACTATCCTCTCTAAATTGTTCAATGGATTCTTCTATATCCTCTTTATTCATTTCTTGAAGCAGATTTTTCGCACTTTCGATGTCCTTTTGGATTGGTTTTTTTTCATCACTCCATAGTTGATAGCCGCAAATTGGACAAGCAGCCTCAATGTAAATATTGTTGTAGGAAGAGACTTCCAACTGTTCGAAGCCGCAATGAGGACATTTGTCTGTCCAATTATGAAATCCCATAATTATCTCCTTACTGAATAAATGTTTGTTTGTAAAATTGTTCAAACTTTGTTTCTAAAGCTATTTGCTTTACCGAAAATTCCTTCCGATTAAATCTTATCCGAATTAGCCACCCATCGGTATTAAAATCTTCTTTGATGGCTGCGTATTCAAATTGTCTATGGCAGTTTGCGCATACTACAAGTAGATTCTTTGGATGATTTCCCTTATCCGGATTGATGTGATGTAATTCGAAATATGGTTTGTTATCTCTCTTAAGAAAACCGAATTCACAAACCTGACAAAGTCCATGATAAATCCCACCAAGTATGACCTTGTGATTATTGGGAGCAGTCTCTTTCGCTTTTTCGGATCGTTTACTAACGTAACGACGATCTCCCATGTTTTCTAAAAAAGCATAACGGAAAAATTCATTCAAAATTGCCTTTTCTTTTTCTACTTCAGTCCATTGCGCAATCGAAAGAACCCTAGCATCCGCTTCTTCTTCGCTTTTGGCTTTGTCTAAACTACTTTGAAGTCTTTTCGTTGTTGAGATAAACCTATCTTCAGGAATGAGTCTGTAAATAAAGTTTTCTTTGTCTATTACTTGTATTACTATTTCGTCTCCATCCTTAAACTGTTTTTTTATATACCATTCTTTCATGCCTCCAATTCTTGACTCGTGGGTTTTGCTTTGAAATGAAGTAAATTTCTTTGTTAAAGGAATACCTAAGTTATCAAAGTAAACTTTAATAGTTGTATTGGTAGGTGGAAAAAGGTTCGATAAATCTTTAGGCAGAGCAATAAGGCCTTTTGATATACGACCTTTTGTCAATTTTATTGTCGCATAACTATAGTTTATTTCACTTTTTGTCGTAAGCATAGTAGAGTCAAATATATAGTTTTTGAATTTATTATAGCTTCTTCTTCAACTCAGCCAGTTTCTGCAGCGCTTCCAGCGGTGTCATTTTGTCGAGGTCAATGTTCTTCAACTCTTCTCTCAGTTTATCATCTCGCATCTCAAACAACGTCATCTGCACTTCAGGAGCGATGCGTCCTTTTGTTTTTCCCGAACCCCTAACCCCCAACCCGGAACCATCCTCTCCATGTACTGTCAATTCCGAGCCCTCAAGGTTCTTCAAAATCTTCTTCGCTCGCTCTGTCACTTCCTCAGGCAACCCAGCCATCTGTGCAACCTGGATGCCATACGAGTGGTCGGCAAACCCGGGAGTAACTTTATGGAGGAAGATCACCTTGTCGCCGTACTCGCGCACTTCAACTTTAAGATTTTTTATGCGAGGAAACAAGTCGGCAAGCTCGTTCAGCTCGTGATAATGCGTGGCGAAAAGCGTCTTAGCGCCGATATGGTTATGCAAATATTCCGTCAATGCCCACGCAATGCTGATGCCGTCGAATGTGCTGGTGCCGCGCCCGACTTCATCGAGCAGAATCAAGCTTTTCGGTGAAGCGGTGTTTACAATGTTTGCTGCCTCGTGCATCTCCACCATGAACGTGCTCTCGCCAGATGCAATGTTATCGCTTGCACCGACTCGTGTGTAAATTCTATCCACGATGCCGATGTGCGCCTTTTTTGCAGGAACGAAGCTTCCCATCTGCGCAAGCAGTACGATTAATCCGACCTGCCGCAAGTAGCTCGACTTCCCGCTCATGTTCGGTCCGGTAATAATAAGAATTTGATGTTCCTCGTTATCGAGGTGGACGTTGTTCGGCGTGTACGGCTCGCCCGGCGGAAGCAGTCGCTCGATGACCGGATGTCGCCCTTCTGTGATCTCTATCTGTGTGCCTTCGTCGATATCGGGTTTGCAATACCCGTATTCGACTGCAATGTCGGCAAGGGAAGTAAAGCAATCGAGCATAGCAATGAGCCGTGCATTCTGTTGTATCGTTCCCGCGTGCTCAGCAATCACCATACGAAGCTCGTTGAAGAGCTGCGTCTCCAGAGCAAGAGTCTTTTCTTCAGCATGAAGAATTTTCTCCTCATACTCTTTCAGCGCAGGTGTGATGAACCGCTCGGCGTTCACCATCGTTTGCTTGCGGATGTAGTCGGCAGGAATTTTATCCTTATGCGTATGCGTGACTTCAATGTAGTAACCGAACACGTTGTTGAAATTGACTTTCAACGAAGCGATACCTGTACGTTCGCGCTCGGTCTTTTGCAAATGAGCAATCCACGTCTTGCCGTTGAGAGAAATATCTCTCAGCTCATCAAGTTGTTGATTGTAACCTTTCTTGAACACGTTGCCGTCGGCAAGGAAGAGAGGAGGATCGTCTGCCAGAGCGGATGCAATTTGTTGAATAAGAGGTTCAAGGGGCTGCAATCCGGATTGAATGTTCGACATCGTTGAAGATTTAGCAAGGTGGATGTCAGATTTCAGATGCCCGATGTTCGCAAGCATCGTTTTCATCGACGCTACTTCACGCGGCGTTGCGCGATTGGTACAGATTTTTGCAATCAATCGCTCGAGGTCGCCGATATTCGAGAGCGTCTCCTTGATTTTTTTTCGCATCTCACTATGCTTCACCAACTCATCGACGGCTTCAAGCCGTGCATTGATTGGCTCGATATTCCGCAGCGGATGGTTGATCCATTGTTTGAGGAGTCTGCCGCCCATCGGCGTTTGCGTGCGATCAAGCACCCAGAAGAGCGTTCCATCGTTGCTGCCTTCGAGCGACGTTGTAATTTCGAGATTACGTTTTGTCGACTGATCGAGGAGAATGTATTCGCTGACGTTATATGGCGCAATCTTTCTGAGATGGAGTAGGTTCGCCTTTTGCGTCTCTTGCAGATAATTCATTGCTGCCCCTGCCGCAATTGTCCCCAATCTCAAACCCCCGCCCGAACGACCGACATCGTTCGGTCGGGCAGGTTCAATTCCGAACCCCTTCAGCGTTTGCGTCTTGAAGTGGTTGATCAGCAGCTCGTAGCCATAATCGAAATTAAAAATCCAGTCGTCAAGTTTTGTAAAGAGGCCCGTGTATCTGCCCTTGAGCAGTTGCTGCAGGGTTTCCAGATCGCGCTTCTGCACCAAAATTTCAGAAGGCATGAGCGATTGGATTTGTTCAGGAAGTTGTTTGAGAGGAAATTCACTTACATAAAATTCTGCCGTGGTGATATCGACAAAAGCGATGCCGATGGCATCACTGCCCGTTGCAAGAGGGGAGGGGAGCGCAATGGCGAGAAGATAATTGTTTTGCTTTTGACTCAACACCTTATCGGAAAACGCAACGCCCGGCGTGACGACTTCGATAACGTCGCGCTTCACAATGCCTTTGGCAAATTTCGGATCTTCAAGCTGTTCGCAGACGGCTACGCGATATCCCGCCTTGAGAAGCTTCGGCATATACGATTCCAACGCATGATAAGGAAAACCGGCGAGCGGAATTTCCGTCGCTGCGCCATTGCCGCGTCTGGTCAAGGTAATCCCTAAAACCTTTGAAGTGATTTTTGCATCCTCTTCAAACGTCTCATAGAAATCGCCTAACCGAAAAAGGAGTATCGTATCGGGATACTTCGCCTTCATCGAGGCGTATTGTTTCATCAGTGGCGTGGACATGTATCCAGTAATCAGTAGTCAGTTATCAGTAGCTTGCCCGCCAATCTTAATGGCGGGTCAGATTTCAGATGCCGGAAATCAGTGAGAAGACGTAGAAATTTGAAGAAAAAAAGGGTGAAAAGCAATTGGCTTTTCAATACAAAAACATCGGCTTGCCTAAAAGATGCGCAACCTTGGGTCGATAGTTTTGGATATCATACAGTTCGTTGACATCAACACGTTTTTTCCCTTCGGTAATGATGTTTGCCGAGACCGTTGTATACTTCCCTTCTCGTAATGCAACCATCCTGCCGCTTTGTTTCTTGAGCAACAGTTCTGTTGCAAGGTGGCCGTAGCTTGTACTCACCATGAGATCGAGCGCATCAGGTACACCGCTGCGCATGAGATAGGCAAGCTGTTGATAGACGGTACGCTCTCCGGAACGACGTTCAATTTCATGAGCAACATAGTCGCCGACGCCTCCTAATTTCTTGTGTCCGTAGGCGTCTGCTTCGCCGCTCAAGCTCATCTCACCGCCGATTGGTTTCGCACCCTCAGAAATCGTCATGATTGCATAGCGGCTTGGGTTGTTGTTGCGGTCGTCGACGAGTAACTTCACAAGCTTGTCAGTATCGAAATCGACTTCAGAGATTACAGCACGATCGACTCCAGCGAGATATGCAGAGATCAGTGATGTTTCTCCAGAGTATCTGCCGAACAACTCCACAACAGCGATACGTTCGTGCGATCCTGTCGGTGTGCGAAGTGCGTGAATGAACTCGACACTTCTTGTCACGGCAGTTGAAAATCCAATGCAATAATCTGTGCCATTCACATCGTTATCCATGGTTTTCGGCACACAAACGATTGGGAAGTTTTCTTTGTGTAATCGCACTGCATAACTCAATGTATCATCGCCTCCGATGGCGATTAGCGCGTCTAATTTTAACGATGACAGTACATTCAAAATGTGCGGGGTGCAATCAACAGGTGAATCAGTCTCAGATGATTTCATTGAACTCTTTAAGAACCCGGGAATATCTTTTGACTTCATGCGACCGGGATTTGTGCGAGACGTATGCAGGTATGTTCCGCCCGTACGGTCTATGGTACGTGTATTTGCTTTGGTTAAAGGGATCGTATGCTCTGCGAATGTTTGTTTGTCATCAGGGTTAAGGTAAAGGAGTCCGCCCCATCCTCGCCTGATACCGATGACTTCGTGTCCTTCATCTGTAGCACGATAGACTGCTGCTTTTATGCATGGGTTCAAGCCGGGAACATCGCCGCCGCCAGTTAAGATGCCGATTCTCATAATAATAACTACAGAAAATTTAGTGTGAAGAAATGTACGCAATTCAATATGATTTAGCAATCCTTTAACTAACTTAGAGGAGAGCGATTGTTGCGGGAGAATTCTAAAGGGAAGAAGAACTAAAATACCGGCTGGTTCTTAAGTTCTATAAACACAACACCCCAGCCCGCTCGACCCTGTCGTTCGGGCGAGCGTGCGGTTTGTGGCAGGGCGTTGTCACTTAATTCACAGTTAGTTTCAACCTATCGCACAAAATAATTAATCATCTTCGAAACAAGCTTCGCTGTCGTCAGATCGGGATAGTGCAAACCTTTCATCGGAGCTAACTCAACCACATCGCAACCCACGACAGTTTTCTTTGCCCCCAACTTTTTGAGGAAACGCATCGTCTCATCCCAGAAAAGTCCATTGGGTTCAGGGGTTCCTGTCGCCGGCATGATCGACGGATCAAATCCATCCACATCGAAGGTTACGTACACAGGGTTATCTAATTTCTCAATGGCATAGTCATCCCATGATTTCAGGAGCTTTGTGTATTTACCACCGCGAATCTCATGTGCATAGAGCGTATTGATTCTCTTTTTCTTAATGAATGCTGCTTCTTCGATACATTGTGCACGAATGCCGATTTGGACGATCTTTTTCGGATCGACAAACTCTGCCACTCTCGCCATCACACACGCATGACTGAACTTACTTCCCTGATATTCCATCCGTAAATCGGAGTGCGCATCGATTTGTACCACGGAAAGTTCACGATATTTCTCAGCATGTGCAGCAATTGTAGCTTGAGAAATTGTATGCTCTCCGCCCAAAGAAACAACGAACTTCCTGTCATGAATCAGAGCACGTGTTGTTTCATAAATCTGATCGAGGGCTTGCTCATCACTTTGCTTCTTGCTAAATTTGAGAGGCGTAATTGTTGCTATCCCAAGTTCTTTATGAACCTGCCGCAGAGTTTCTTCGTCGTAAAACTCAACATAATGCGATGCCTTGAGTATTCCAGCCGGCCCATTCTTCGTACCTCCACCGTAACTGACCGTTCGTTCATACGGGATGGGGAGGACGGCAACTTTTGATGTTGCGTAGGAAGAATATTCTTCTTCCATACCAAGGAAGTTTGATTTGATACCGAGAGTTTTAAACATGACGTGCAGTAATTTCAGATTAAGAACGCTATGAATATAACGCATTGAGTAGCGAAATGCAATCTCTTTTCTGATTCCTAACTACTGAGTCTAAGTGCAAATGACAGATATCTCCCTACCTTGATTCTGAACATAATTTCACCTACTTTATTCACATCAACTCATGAAACAAAGAACGTTCTATATTATTCTCCTTATCGGAGTATTGCTCTGGTGCACACTAATTATACTGCCTCCTCTTTTTATGAATGCAGGATCATCATTTGCTCCGCTTGCCGAAGTTCTGTATAAGAGTTTCTCCCACGTTTGTCATCAATATGATTCACGGTCGATTCATATCGATGGGTATAAGTTTGCAGTTTGCGGTAGGTGTACAGCAATCTATTTTGGATTTTTGTTTGGAGTGCTTCTTATTCGACAGTTATCTCGTCGTAGCTTACGACCATCAGTTATTTGGTGGGTTATAGCTATTGTTCCCATGATTGTTGATGTTGCGGCTGATGTGCTCGGGCTATCTTCCAGTACGATGATTACCCGTCTATTAACCGGCGGATGGTTCGGCATATTTTCAGCTGTTATTCTTACACCGTATTTCATCGAAGCTTGTTTAGAAATCTTTCATTATAAATCTCAAGGAATCCCATATGAATCCAAAGCCTGACAAAATTATTCCTGCGCTCTATGGCGGCATTATCATGGCGCTTGTCTCGACAATCCCATTTATTGGTTTTATCAATTGTTTCTGTTGTGCGGGCATCATTCTAGGGGGCCTATTAGCAGTCTTCTTCTATAAGAATAATTTTACACCAGATACAGCACCGTTTACTGCCGGCGATTGCATGATCGTCGGACTTATTGCCGGAAATATTGGTGCTATAGTGGGATCATTTCTCACTCTTCTCTTTGAGCAATTGTTCGGCAACGTCATGGTTGATGTCCTCATTGAGTGGCTCCACAGCACAAACGTCGACATACCTGAAGAATCATGGCAAGCGCTGGAACAAGCCAGCGAAGGTACGACTGGCTTTTTCTCATTTCTTTTTCAACTCGTTGTTAATGTCTTTATTTACGGCATCTTCGGTTTGCTCGGGGGGCTCATCGGCTACAGCGTCTATAAGCCTAAGGGAACACACATGATGCCGCCTCCATCGCATCATCAGGTGCCGATGCCGCCATCAGCACAATGATACTCATATGACGTTTGAAGCAGGCTACATCTAGTATGCACATGAATTATTTCGGACTTTGGTCGACGACTCTCTGCGAGACCGTAGGTCGACTCGTTGAGATTTTGGATTTCGGATTTTTCAAAAAGTTTCTCATTATTTGCCTTACCTCTGTGCTCAGTGTGGTTAGCTCATGGACACAGGATGGCGAAGAAAAGGGCTTCGAAATTGTCTCTCATCGTGCACGCTTGCAGTTCTTTCCTCAATCGTTAGCGTTTCTATGCACGGACACGCTTTCGATTCGTATGTTGGATCGAAATATGGAACATCTTTCCTTGCGATTTTTTCATTCATATACTCCCGACAATATAGTTATCCGCGGAAAGAACATAGACTTTAAACAAAAAGGGGATAACCTTATCATCGAAGATATTCCCTCTGATTCACTTATTGATGTTGTTGTTTCCTATTCGGGAAAATTTCCTTTTCGTTCCGAGTTTAGCGGATATACCACAGAGCGAGCGTTGTTGCGCGAAGACGAAGTGCTGCCCGGCGGACCTAAAGCCTATCAGTATGTACGTTTAAGTATTGTTGTTCCAAAGGATTGGACAACCATAGCAGTTGGGAAAAATGTCTTGCAAGAAATTCATGCCGATTCTTTAACTACCGTATGGGAATTTGACCAATCATTACTCAACCTCGGATGGATTTGTGCCGGAAAGTTTTCCAATCAAGACGACCGTAGCGATGATGTGCCGATTTCGGTACATATGTTCGAAGAAGACTCCTCATATTCTTCCGGCGTGTTAGCACTTGTAAAGGAAGTGCTTCCCTTTTACAGCAAGAGATTTGCGCCGTATCGTTTCCCAAAACTCGCAGTTATCGAAGTTGATGATTGGTTTGCCGGTAGAAACGCGCTCGCTGTTGCCTCACCTTCAATGATTATGGTGAAGAAGCTTGCCTTTACAACCGATGACAAGTTTAATCAGTTTGATGCTATCCTTGCACATGAAATCGCGCATCAGTGGTGGCCCATGACGGTCTACGTCGAAGACCAGGATCTTGCGCTGCTTTCTGAGGGAATGTGTGAATACTCAGCGCTGATGTTTAATGAATCGAAGGGAGTGATCGGTCGACGCGATTCCTTGGGGAACCACCCGTTGTTGCGCTCGTTGATTACCAAAGTCATTAGTGGGAGAGATGCACCGCTTCAGAAAAAAGCCGACCTGCGCGCTCAGCCAACACAGTATCTTAAGTCCTCCTATGTTCATAATATGCTTCGCCGACTCGTCGGAGACAGTACATTTCAATTAATCTATCAGGAATATGTTCGACGATATGCTCTTCAACGAGTGTCGATGCAAAATTTTCAACAGCTTGCCGAAGAATTGTCTGGGAAGAAGCTCGGCTGGTTTTTCGATCAATGGGTAAAAGGGCGCGGGGTGCCGAGACTGAAATTGTACAATGTAAAATCTGTGCAGGCAGAATCGAAGTGGAGAACACGCGGCCGCATACGTTTATTAGGGTACGACAAATATACAACGTTTGCCGATGTCGGTGTACAGACAATCTCCGGATTGAAGGCCACGCGTGTCTTCATAGGTGTTGACAGCAATGGGGTTTATCATAATGATGCACCGTTTGAAATCATGACCGATGAGAAGCCAACAAGAGCTATGCTTGATGCAAAAGGGGATATCTTGAAAATACAAAAGCTTCCGGTCAAACTTGGCGATTTGCGTGATCCGTCTGACGGTGTGATGATCGTGGGCACACTCGATCATGCAGAGTATCTGCTCAGCCGTGCACGGAAAGACTCAGATATGATGGAGCGTTCCGGCTGGTCGATGACGATCAAGTTCGATACGAGTATTTCGCTCAGCGATTTACAGCAGGAGCGTGTGTTTCTTTATGGAAAGATTGGTGAAAACCGAGCGGTTGCTGATCTACATGAAAAGTTTCCGATACATTTTCAGGGCAATGGCATCGTTGTTAAAGGGGAGACGTTATCGGATAGCACACTTTCACTCATTCAAATTATTGAAAGTCCCTATACATCGAATGGAACATTCTGCTGGGTTGCTCCGTTTAGCGAACGTGCAGAACCGGAATTACTGCCGTTCGATGCATCATGGGTGCTGGCTCGAGGAAAGGACGAGATCACCTCCGGTACGTGGGAAGTGAAGGATGAGGATTTAGTGGTAGAAATAAAATAGTATTCAGTCTTCAACAAGTGTAACATTCTCTTGCCCGTGCCGTATATCTTTAGCAACAGATTATAGTAAGGAAAGAATGTTATGAGAGTAGATGAGAAAATCGTTGGAGAAGTTGCTGTATTGACCTTGCGAGGCGAGATTTTAGATGCTGAGGATGATATGACATTTCAACAGAAAATTACCAGCCTTGTCGTCGATGGGGTAAAAAAAGTTATCGTAGATATGGGAAAAGTAAACAGGGTGAACAGTCGTGGCTTGAGTTGCCTCATCACAGCCGTGAAAAGGATGCGCAAGAGCAATGGCGAAATACGTATAGCGGGCTTGGATCGGCAGATTAATGATATTTTTGTAGAGACTAAACTGATTCAATCATTTCCGACGTATGAGACAGTAGGAAGGGCGATGGCGAGTTACTCATGATACCCTTGAGTTAGATAAGCAACATTTTGTGGTGCATTAGTAGATTGGGGCGGGAATATTTCCCGCCTTTTTTATTTTCTCGTGTTCATCCCGATGTTAGTTTTAAGAAATTTATTGTTCTTAAATAATTTTGTATAATGAGTAGAACGACAAAGATCTGATTTCAATAGCATATGCAAAGCTAAATGTCAAAACAGTACGATCCGCAAATGCACACCGCTGAGCATATTTTGAACCAAACGATGGTTCGCATGTTTGGTCGTGGACGTTCGTTCAGCAGCCATCTTGAACGAAAGAAATCAAAATGCGATTATCATTTCGACCGTAATTTGACGTCCGAAGAGATCAATAAGATTGAATCATGCGTGAATATAATTGTGGAAAGCGATGTAGGAGTACGTGAAGAAGTAGTATCGAGAAACGATGCTGCAAAAGAATATGACCTTAGTCGGCTACCTGAACAAATTGGGGAAACGATTCGCATTATTAAGATAGGTAACTATGATGCTTGTCCATGTATTGGTGAGCACGTAAACAGCACAAAAGAAATTGGTAGTTTTCGTATTATATCGACAAGTTATGACAATGGTGTACTGAGGGTGCGTTTCAAACTTTCCTGAGATGGAAGTCTTACTTTACCAGCTTTATCCTGAATGTGGTTCCTTTGCCGACTTTGCTTTCTTTTACGAAGATTTTTCCTTTGTGGTATGTTTCAATGATACGTTTGGAAAGACTTAGCCCAAGTCCCCATCCGCGCTGCTTAGTACTGTAACCGGGTCGAAAGATGTCTTGTTTCGATTTAAGGTCAATGCCTTTGCCCGTATCTTTCACATCAATATAGACTGCTTCAGATTTATCTTCGATTGTGAAGATAATTTTTCCTGAGTTATCTTCCATGGCATCGATCGCATTCTTAATGAGATTCTCGATGACCCATCCGAAGAGCTCTCGGTTTATTTTAACCGTCGGTTGCTGTGTTGTGGCTATCGTGATTTCAAAATTTTTTCCTCCTCCATATTTCGAGGGCAGGCGGCGCTGGTAATACCGAATGACCGAATCAATAACCTCATGAATGTTTTCATCTTTCAAACTTGGCTTCGAGCCGATTTTCGAAAACCGCTCAGTAACGATGTGCAGGCGGCTAATGTCGCTCTCCATTTCTGAAATGGTTCCCATCATCTTTGGATTATCTGCAGCATGTTGTTTCAGCAGTTCAACCCATCCCATGAGACTTGAGAGCGGCGTTCCCAGTTGATGAGCAGTTTCTTTTGACATGCCAACCCAGATATTGCTCTGTTCACTGCGCTTGATGTAGCTGAAGCCGATATAGCCAAGGATTATGAACATTCCTGCGACGGCAATTTCGATGTAGGGAAGCCATCGCAATTTTGTAATAAGCTTAGACTCGCCGTAATGCAGATATTGAACAAAAGTATCTTGCTGACTGATAGCAACAATAACACCGATCGGTGCATTTTGTTTGTCAAGGTCTGTAATTGTCATAATCAAGTGCTCTCGTTGCTGATCCTTTGTTTGTGACGAATCAAGATCGACATTACGGGCAGTGGTGAAGAACGGTTCAAGGGGCTGATTTTGCCGATCGGTAAGAACCATCGGAAAGTCGATTGACCGAATAACCTCGTCAAAAATAAAGCTGTAATCAGACTGATCAGTTGGACTGTTGGCAATAAACTCGAATGATTTGGCATAAAGGTCAGCGATGTCGCGTTCGCGTCTAAGAAGCTGTTCAACAAGTTGTCGTGTGTAAAGCAATGTGCCGACAACGATAACGACTGCTGTGACAACAAGAATAAGTTTAATATTCGCCGAACGTGGGGTTGGCATGGTTCAACTAATTGACAAAAATCGTTTGATCTCGTCGTCCGCCTACAGAGACGATATGTACTTGTGTTCCGGTTAATGAGGCAATTGCATCAATATACTTTTGGGCATTCTTCGGAAGCGCTGTATACGAAGTAATATTTGAAGTAGAGGTCTTCCAGCCATCGAACGTTTCATACACAGGGACAATTGATTCCAGAGAACGAACATCTGTAGGAAATGTTTTCAATATCTTTTCTTCATACTGATATCCGGTACAGATTTTTATCTGTTCGAAAACATCCAGCACATCCAATTTTGTGATGGCAATTTGCTTGATGCCGTTGATCATTGCAGAATACCGTACGCTAACGGCGTCGAACCAACCGCAACGGCGAGGCCTGCCTGTTGTTGATCCGTATTCGCCACCGATTTCACGTAATAGTTTACCTGTTTCACCAACCAACTCAGTAGGAAAAGGACCGTTACCAACGCGTGTAGAATACGCCTTCACAACGCCAAGTACGGATGTAATGACTGTAGGCGGAATTCCTAAACCGGTACAAGCACCCCCGCTCGTCGGATTCGAAGATGTTACAAAGGGATACGTTCCATGGTCGATATCGAGCAAGGCGCCTTGCGCTCCTTCGGCAAGAATGCGTTTGCCGTTGCTTATTGCCTGATTAAGATACAATGCAGTGTCGGTAACATACTCGTCAATTTTTTTATCGAACTCCTCATATTCTTCCACAATGTTATTGACGTCGAGTTCGGCTGTTCCATAGATTTTTTTCAGCAACTGGTTTTTTTCTTCGATATTTCGCTTCAGCTTGCTGACGAACACGGAGCGATCAAGGAGGTCAACAATCTTGATGCCGATACGAAGGAACTTATCATTATATGCGGGACCAATGCCGCGCCCCGTGGTGCCAATTTTTTCTGCAGATTGTTCACGCATCGAATCAAGGAGTTTATGGTATGGCATAATGAGGTGTGCATTGTGGCTGATAAGCAACCGACCTTTGATATCAATGTTGAGCTGTTGAAGCTGATGAATCTCATCCATCAACGCCATTGGGTCAATGACGACCCCATTGCCGATAACACAGGTAACGTGTGAATGAAAAATTCCAGATGGAATGAGGTGGAGAACATATTGTGCATTGCCAATAATGACGGTGTGTCCGGCATTTGCTCCGCCCTGGTAGCGGGCGACGATATCGACGTTCTCGCTAAGATGATCGACGATTTTCCCTTTTCCTTCATCACCCCACTGGGCGCCAACAATAATCTGTACTGACATAGGTGTGTTCCAATAAAATAAAAACTCCGATGGAAAACAATCTCTCATCGGAGCGCGAAGTGAAAACCTTAGACTGTATTATGCAAAGCTTGCAATGGCTTTTTTTACCGTCGGATAGAGTTCAAATACTGTACTAAGCTTTGTTATGACGAGAAGACTTTCGATCTTCTTCGATGCTGCAGCGAGTCTCAAGTCACCACCGGCGTTTTTCATTGTTGTCAATGCAGTAATAAGCATACTCAATCCTGAGCTGTTCATACTTTGCACTTTTGAAAGATCAACAATAATATTTTTCTTGCGCTTCTCAGTAAACTTATGAAGTTGATCGTTCAAAGCGGAAGCGTCAGGTCCGCCTAAAACGTTTCCCTCGAGAGCGATGATAGTTATTCCGTCGACTTCTTTACTGGACAGCTTCATACTGAGGCTGTCCTTTCGGCGCTAGGCTGGCAAGTTTTTTGGCTTGCTTGCGATTTGTATAATCAAGCACAATTGCGCTTGCAATATATATTGAAGAATACGTTCCGGTAATGGTACCCAACGTCAATGCAAAAGCAAATCCTCTATTTACTTCACCTCCAAGGAAAAACAGGATGAGGATGACGGTGAAGATTGTACCCTGCGTAATGATGGTTCTGCTCAAGGTTTGATTCAGACTCTTATTGATGAGTTCCATCAACCCCATCGATTTATAGATTTTTTGATTCTCACGAATACGATCAAAGATTACCACGGTGTCGTTGACCGATGTGCCGACGAGGGTAAGAAATGCAGCAATCATGTTCTGGTCAATTTCAAAATTCGTGTATGGAGTTAATCCATCAACGAGAGAAATAATTCCTAAGGTTACAAGCACATCATGAAACAGGGCAATCACTGCACCCAATCCATAGATGAACTTAAAACGGAATCCGACATATATGAATACTGCAACTAACGACAACAGGATAGCATACAAAGCGTCTTTTTGTAATTCTACGCCAATCTTGGGACCTATTTTAATTTGCTGAAGGACGTCTGGATTCTTATCAGCTAACGCTTGTGAAAGCGCAGTTCTGATTCTGTCACCAATGACTGTCCCTTGCCCCTGTTCTTCTGTTCGAATAAGGATTTGTTTTGGATTGCCGTACACCTTAATCTCAGCACGAGAAAATCCGGAAGCAGTCATAGCTGTACGGACGTCACCAATATCAGGTGCATGGTCAAATCGTACGATCAATTCTGTTCCGCCAAGGAAATCAACCCCTAAATCAATGCCTTTGAAAACAAGTGAGATAATGCCCACGACGATGACCGATAGTGAGATCATATACCACATCTTACGCTTAGACATGAAATCGATATTAATATTCTGCATGAACCGCATTGTGTTCTTCTCCGAGATAAAAGATTAACCGAAACTGATATTTTTTCCGCGTCCAATCATAGATTCGAATATAACCCGCGTAATCACAATCGAACTAAACATACTTGCAGCGATACCGATCATGAGTGTGAGTGCGAATCCTTGTACCGGTCCGCTTCCGAATTGGTACAGAATGATACCGGTGATGAATGTTGTGATATTTGAGTCGAAAATAGCAGAGAACGCCTTTGTGTATCCGGCATCGAGTGAAGCCAACAGTGTCTTGCCGCTTGTTGATTCTTCACGAATTCTCTCATAAATTAGCACGTTTGCATCAACAGCAACTGCAATAGAGAGAATAATGCCCGCGATACCTGGAAGTGTGAGGGTTCCTTGAAATGCTGCCAAGACTGCAAGTACAAAAAGAAGGTTAAGTAGCAATGCTACATCAGCAATCGTACCGCCCTTGCTGTAATAAAAGATCATGAATAGAACTGTAAAACCAAATGCAATCAACGCTGCCCAAAATCCATGCCGAATTGAGTCTTCACCGAGTGACGGTCCAACACTTGTTTGGTGGATGATGTCAACAGGCGCCGGAAGAGCGCCGGCACGAAGGACGATTGAGAGTAAATTGGCTTCCTCAATGCTCTCCATGCCAGTGATCTGTGATTGGCCATTGGGAATTTTTCCTTGCACACGTGGATAAGAGTAACATGCATTATCCATAATGATCGCAATATTCTTATTGATATTTGCGCCCGTGATTCGTGCCCAATCTTTAGCGCCTTCATCATTCATTGACATTTCGACGATGGGGCTATTATACATCGGATCGATTGTTGAACGTGCATCCGTGATAACGCCGCCCGTAAGCTCAGGAGTCTTCTTTACGGCGATAAGCGAGTAGAATTTTTTACCTTCAGTATTGATTTGTGGTTTCGAAGTCCAGATAAAACTCATGTTCGATGGAATCAATCGTTGAATTTCCGGACGTTCAAGGATTCTCATAACCTTCGGTTTATTCTCTTCAGCTGAATACAACTCACCTCTCCAATCTTGTTCCTGTCCGGATGTGCCTGCGAGATAGAAAAACGGATGTTCTTTTTTAGCTTGTTCATCAGAGAGCGCAGGATCTAAAGTATTAGAGGTATCTGTTGTGTCGGTTGACGCAATGCTTTTCGATGTATCGCTCGCGGTCGTATCCTCGATAGGTTTTCCTGCAAGAGTTCGATCGATAGAGTTGTAGACTTTCGCAGCAATTTCGGGGTCGATTAACAATTTGAATTCCAAAAGGGCAGTCCCTTGAAGAAGTTGTATGACTTCTGCTTCTTTGCTGACGCCGGGAAGCTCAACGATAATACGTCTGCCTCCCTGTTTCTGAATGGATGGTTCGGATACGCCGTACTGGTCGACACGATTACGAACGATTTCGACAGCACGGTCGATTGCCACTGTGGATTCCTGTTTCAGTTTGTCGACAACTTCATCATCAGTATCTCGAATGTTGCCGTAATAACGACTCATGCGCACTTGCTTTGCTTGAAATTTTCCTTTCAGTAAGTCGATCAGGTCTTGTTCAGATGTTTTTGCTTCTTCACTGACTTCAGAAAAAATAGCACGAAATTGATCGTCTTTGTTTTTTGCAAGGTCTTCAAGGAATTTTAGCACATTCACTTCGAGCACGACACGCATTCCGCCTTGTAAATCCAAGCCAAGCTTAATTCTCTTTGCACGTGCATCTCGAATATCCTTCTCGTTATTCTCTACGAATTTAGAGCTATCCTCGCCTGTCAAATTCTTAAGTTCTTTTGAGAACTGGTAATCTTGATAGGTTGGATAGAGGAAATACAGTGAGAGAAGAACGAAGACAAGGGTTAAAATAAGTTTACCGCGATTTTTCTTCACGTAAGGTTCTTTAACTCCAAAATTAGGAAAATGATTGAATTATTACAGATTTGCCAATTATGAAGTAAAAATATAACTAAATTTCAGACAAAGTCAAAGAAAATGACAGAAACTAGTTTTCCCTTGATTATCTCTTTGCTCTTCCTATATTATCATATTCAAATTTATGAGCACTTCAGTAAAAAGAAATAATTGGTTGGTCCTTGTTGTATTATTTTGCAGTACAATGATATCTGCACAAAATATTTCATCACCGAAACAAGAAGTACGCGCAGTATGGGTTACCACTGTGAATAGCCTTGATTGGCCCAAGCCATACGATATTGGAGAGCAGAAAAGCTCGCTACGCGAAATAGTTATAAAATTGCATGCGGCACACTTCAATACGATATTTTTTCAGGTGCGTGGTCGTGGTGACGCTTTATATCAATCATCCTATGAACCGTGGTCGGATGTTTTGACCGGTACTCTTGGAAAAGATCCGGGGTGGGATCCATTGCAATTTATTATTGAAGAGGCGCATGCTCGAGCGATGGAGGTGCATGCGTGGTTCAATACATTCTTTGTGCGTAGCGGGAAAAGCCGAGTCACTCTTACTAAACCAGGTCACGTTGCAAACGAAAACCCTGATTGGGTGCAGAATATTGAAGGACAGCTATGGCTCGATCCGGGTATTCCGGCAGTAAGAAGCTATCTTGTCAAAGTAGGAATGGATATCATACATAAGTATGATGTTGATGGAATACATTTCGACTTCATTCGATATCCCGGTACGCAATTTCCCGATGACAAATCATATCGAGCATTTGGCAATGGCATGCAGAAAGATAATTGGCGGCGAGAAAATATTAATAAATTTGTCCGGACATTTTACGATAGCGCGATAGCGATAAAACCAATGTTGAAAATTGGCTCAGCACCGATTGGCGTTTATATAAATACTGGTTCGATCAGAGGGCTGCAAGGATTTTCCGATTTGTATCAGGATTCGCGTAGATGGCTGAGGGAAAAAATTCATGATTATGTTGTGCCACAAATCTATTGGTCACTTGGAAATCAACCGGCAGATCCTGATTTTGCCACTGTTGTCAAGGATTGGACTGAACATACATTTGGTCGTCATGTTTATGCTGGCATTGGTGCATATAAACCTAATGTACAGCAACAACTTCCGGAGCTCGTAGATATATCTCGATCACTTGGTTTACAAGGCAACTCCTTTTTTAGATATGAGAACATCGTGAGTAAGCTTGATATAGGAAGACGATACCAATATCCCGCAAATATTCCTGCTATGTCATGGAAAGATCGTCAGCAGCCAAATTCCCCATCGAATCTCAGCGTAAAAAATATTGCAAAAGGTATATTTAGGTTGAACTGGAATTTGCCATTGCCAGCAAACGATGGAGATGTCTCAAAATATTATAATGTATATCGATCGACTGGAAAATTTATTGATGTTAATAATCCATCGAACCTTCTTGCCATTCTTTCATCCGGTGAGACCGCATATCTTGATACCATTACACACGCAATTTCCCCTAAATATTATTACTGCATTTCAGCATTGGACAAGGGAAATAACGAAAGCCTACCTACAGACGGGCGCAGTGTCATCATTCCTGAAATTGCAGCGTTAGCAGCATCGTTTGACTTGAGAAACAAACTCGGTAACAGTTATCCAGAACCTACTTCATCAATTGCATATTTTCATTATGAGATTAATACTACTCTTCCGGTATTTTTAAAAATTCTTAATCAATCAGGCGAAGAGCTTGTGAGTGTGGTGGATGCTGTTCAGACGCCGGGGAGATATATCGCTGCTGCGGATATCTCTAAACTGCAAGGTGGTACGTATACCTATATGCTAATCGCAGGAGACTTCAAGGAAAAAAGAACGCTAAGGATTGAATGATGTGCCTTAGTTATTTCTTTAAGTCGAACCATTGATATTTTTTGCCATCCCAATAAATTAGTCCTGTTTTTTCTTCTTGCTGTGCCATTTTTATTGCGTCACCGTGAAGAGTCGGTAGTTTTCTGTTACCAAAAATTACAGTTGCTTTCCGCTCAACAATCAGACTCCAAGAAGTAACCCACTTGAAATCGGCGTTAGCTCCACCCAATGCTTTGCCAGCACCAAGAACGAAATACTGTGTGTAGATTGCCTGCGGTCGTTTTCCATGAAATATGACTATGCCGGACTTTCCGCTATTCTTGTTCTGTACAAGGATGGCAACATCACGCCTTCCGTCATCGTTAAAATCTCCCCTGAAGTATGAAGGATAAAGCTGATAGGTTATTACATAATCACGATCGAGATTATGGTTTTTGAATTCTTGCCGTGCCCATCGTGGAATTGTCCTCTTTGTTGACCATTCCGCAGATTTATCCTGCGCGGCAGAACTTGTTGCTAATAACAAAATGAAACAGAAAACATACATGGTATGGTCTCCTTGAAAAATTAACGATTTGATTTTCATTGTGTACTTGTTAAAGAAACTAACCACAAACTTAAATCAGGAACATACGTAATCAAGAGAAGCGCAACGAGTAAGATGCCGATGAACGGCAGCGTTGCACGCACGACTTCCGAAATAGGTTTTTCAAAGCGGAAGCTTGAGATAAAAAGATTGAGTCCTACAGGCGGCGTGAGGTAGCCGATTTCCAAATTTGTCAGGAAAATAATGCCAAGATGCAATGGATTAACATCGTACGCGGTTGCTATCGGGATGATGAGTGGTACGACAACGATAATTGCTGAAAAAATATCCATCATCATTCCGACAATCAATAAAAAGATATTCAAGAGAATCAGGAAGACTGCCTTGCTTGAGATAAACTCTTGGATTAACTGAAAGAGTTTCATGGGCACTTCCTCGTCGATAAGATAGTTTGTAAGACCCATAGCACAGCCGAGGATCACCAGAATGGCTCCGACGAGTACCATGCTTTCTTTCATAATGCGGGGAATGTCTGAGAATAATTTCAGGTCACGGTAGATGAACACTTCGACAATCAATACATAAAATGCTGTTACTGCTGCTGCTTCGGTTGCTGTGAAGAGTCCGCCGTAAATACCTCCAATAATGAGAAATGGCAACGGAATTTCCCATGCGGCATCCTTCACTGCACTGAAGATGTTGTTCCAGGCAAAAGCAATCTTGGGAACGTGTGTTTTCTTCCCTTGTCTTATGCTATACACGGACAACATGACGACAAGCAATATTCCTGGAAGAAGCCCCGCAACAAAGAGTTTGTCAATCGATACATCAGGAACTGCACCGCCGCTGCGTGAGTTGGATGCTACCATTGAATACAAAATTAACGGAAGACTCGGTGGAAACAATAAACCGAGGCTGCCAGACGTTGTTAACATGCCGAGAGAAAATTTTTCGGAATATTTTTCTCGAATAAGTATCGGATACAGTAATCCCCCTAACGCAATGATTGTGACGCCGGAAGTGCCTGTAAATGCCGTAAAGATTGCGCACGAAACAAGCGCAACAACTGCAAGCCCACCAGAGATCCAGCCGAAGAATGCCTGTGAGAGAGCAACGAGCCGTTTTGGCGTTTGACTCTCTGCAAGCATGTAGCCTGCGAAGGTAAACAGTGGAATGGCAATTAACGTTGGTGCGCTTGAAAGTCGATACATCTCTACAATGATTGCTGACGTGTCGATTCCTGCGGAGTGGAACGCAATCAATGCAATTGCCCCGATGATCGCAAACAACGGAGAGCCAAGGAATGCGATTGCAATCAGCAGTAATCCGTAGACGATGATTTCCATCAGACTTCTATCGTTGGAACGTGTGTTGTGTGTTGCACTTTTGCCGTAGGATTGAATGCTTCAAGACTATGTTCTATCGCGCGCAGAAGAAATCTGAATGACATCAATGCAAAGCCGACAGGAATGATCAGCTGAAACCACCAAGCAGGAAACTCCATTGTTCCAATTGTAAGCAAAACATCTTCCACAGACTGCTCGCTTGCAAGGAAAGTCCAGCCAGCCTTTGAAAGAAACACACATATGACACCTGCAAAGAGATTTGTAAGGATGCGAACAATATTGGTTGCTCGTGGAGAAACAAAACGAGTAACGAGATCGATGTTGATGTGTTTTTCCTGTTGCGTCGCAAGCGAGGCGCCGATGAAGCCAATCCAGAGGACAAGGTGGCGTAGAAACGGATCAGCCCAAAGGATGCCCGTTGAAAATACGTTGCGAAGGATGACTTGGAGGAACGCCAGCAGCAACATGACGAACAGAAGCAGGACAATCGTCGCTCGTTCAATAAAGGTTAAGATACCGCTGATGGATTTGATGACGTTCATTTTGAACTTTTGCCGTTGTTCTTGCGGTACTCATTCAATGATTGCTCAACACGATTCAATAAATCTTCAGAAAACAGTTTTACCGTTAGCAGTTTGCGCGCTTTTTTCCCTAGTTCGGCATATGTATCAAGAACCTGCTGCGAAGGAGGATCGGTAACAGAGATGCCATGCTTTTTTAACGTTTCAATTGATTTAGCATTTTCCTCTCGACTGAGCCGGGTAAGTTTTTGCATGTAAAGTCTGCCGTTACGGACAAGAATTTCTCTAAGATCAGCGGGTAATTCATCAAACTTCTTTTTTGAAATAACGACCGCTCCGGAGGCATCAGCGAGCGGGGCATTCAGCATATACTTTACTCGCGTGAACCACTGTAAGGCAATGGCGGCAAGAGGCGGGGTGTACACGCCATCGATAAGCTTAGTTTGGAGAGAAGTTAATACATCGGTAATGGAAAGCGGAATAGGATTGACACCTATCGCACTGAATGTTGCCTCGGCAATGGGATCTCCTTCCCACATCCACATTTTTACATTCTTCATATCAGCAGGAGTCTGAATCCGGGCGTTGGTAAAAACATAGATGAATCCGACTTCTGCCCACCCGAGATTAACATATCCGCGTTCTTCAAATGCTTGAGAAAACTCTTTGTCGAAAGTTGATGTAATGTAATCTGCTTCGTTATATGACTTGAATAAAAAGGGAGAATCGAGGATGCGTACTTTAGGTGCAATTGATGTCAAGCCATTGCCGGTGACGCCGGCGCTATGAAGTTGTCCAAGTTTTATTTTCCTCAAAACGTCTTTTTCATCGCCTTGCACGCCGCCCGGATAAATTTTAAAACCAATGTTACCACCGCTTTCTTTACGGATGGCTTGGTCATATTCTTTCATCACGTTCATCCATGTACTGCCCTCAGGTGCCAGCGTCGCAAATTTAATGATGTATTGTTGTGCGAAGAGGGAGTTCGTAAAGACGACAACAACAACAATGAGTATGTGAAGTCGAAAGGATATTATTCTATTTATAAACATGTTCATATAAGTTCTACGTCTTTACTATACATTACACAATTTCCGTGAAATAAAGTTCCTAAAAAAGTTCTTCTATTTTGGCACGTAACAATTGCGCTTTCTTTTTTGCAATCGCATTCGAAAGCCGTGCTTGGGGTAGAATATTGATCGAGGCAGAGTCGACAGTCGATAAGCATCGCTCGAATAATTCCTGATTCTGTGTCTGCACTGCGTAGGAGCGTGCGTAATACACGTATGTCATCAAGAACTTACCATCGTTGATGTTCAGGCACTGCTCAAAATGTCGTTGAGAAGCATCCGGATCGCCGCCGAGAATTTCCGAACGGCTGCCATACAGCGTTCCCAGAAAAAAGTGCGCACCGCCGTAGAAGTAAGCAGAATCTTTTTCAAACACGAATTTCATCATCGCCTCAACCTTCGGTAGATCGGCTAATGCAGCGGGATCGGTGAGACTCAAACTAATATAGCTTCCCCAGCCGATGGCAGTCCAGAACACAGCCGGGACATCATCTTTTGATAACGTTGAAAGTGCGGCATGCATGTTATCAACATTTTTCTCTTCGACGCCGGCAAATGAGCGTCGGCGCGATAGAAGCCTCATGCCATAATCACGACTACGAAGGTAAAATATTCGCGCTCGCTCGATACTATTATCTTCGACAAAGCCGAGCGCATAACTGGCATACCCTTGCGATGCAAGAAAGAGATAGTGCTCGTTATCGGGATCGGTTTTGATGATGGTTTCGAGAAGCTTGAGGTTGGAGGCGATGCTTTTCTCGGCGATATCGAGGTCTTGTTCTTCGTTGAGCACGACGAATCCACTATCTATGATACTGCCCAGCGAGCTGATAGCAATCTGCTGGATGCACCCGGTGAACAAGAACGCTAAGACTATGACGTAAGAAGCTAATTTCATTAGATATCTGCTAATGCGCTTAATATATGAAAATCTGAGGAAGAAGTGAAATGAATACGAGGCAACATGTGTGCAACAGGGTAAAAATAAAAAAGCTGGCTTATGTTTAGTAAGCCAGCTTGAGAACATACGGTTAAATAACTTACCGCAGTAAGAGCATCTTCTTGATGTCAGTAAAACTTCCGGCTGTTAATCTGTAGAAATATACACCACTTGGAAAGGAGTGAGCATCAAAGGATGCTTCCTTATAGCCTGCTGATTGAACATTATTGACTAGGATTATTACCTCTTGACCGAGCACGTTATAGATTTTCAACGTTACTTTCACTTCCTCAGGCAGAGTATATTGAATCCTTGTGGTTGGGTTGAAAGGATTTGGATAATTTTGCATAAGTGTATACGTAAGTGGCTGAGGAGATTGAGATGGTGTCGCTGGTTCAGATGATGATGATTGACCACCTACAGCGACGGAAGAGCTTCCAGCGATGTTGAGTGTCTGAGATAGCATGTTCATAGCACCAGAGCTAATCGTTTGCCCTCGGGCACCAATTGCATCGTAAGCTGCTTGTGCACCTGCGTTATCTCCTTTTGCAAGCAAAGCATTCACTTTCTGAGTTTGGGCATACATCCATAACTCATCGGAAAGATTTTGAGTGATCATCGAATTTGCAAGTACAAGAGATTGATCATAATCCTGTAAATCCATTTTTGCTTGCAGGATATATGTGGACGCAACTCTTTTCATCTGTGGTGAGGTAGAAAACTGTGAAATGCGAGCAAGAAACACCTGCCATGGTGTATTGATAGAATCTGGGAGATTGTCATTGGGATTTACTTGAGATGCAAGTAAGTGAAGCGCATGAAGAGAACTGTTTGGCTGTTCTATAATCCGTTTCATCAAATGACGCATCCACCATACATCTCGCGCTTGTACAGAAGAAGGTTCAATCGATGTTAATTGTGATGCTGCTGCATTTTCTGTTGCGTTAATATGTACCGCTTGTGGCGCAATCTCCTGCATGCTACAAAAGTAATTGGCTCGATCAACACTTCCGATGAATCCGTTCGCATCAGGCGGACAGGCGCCCCAATACGATAGTTGCGCTTTTGTTGTTGCGGCTGTCTGATTGTTGACCAGTCTTCCTGTAAACGTAAAGCTATTATATATGTCATTATAACCAGCTTTGTCTGTTGTGCAATAAATTGGGTCGCAACCAGTCATTGGTGCGTCTTTCTCGCCTTTATAAATCGCTCTGTCTATACCACCACAATCTTCACCACACTGATAAGTTACCCGCTCACCGATATAGGCTCCACCACCATTGACAAGCTTAACTTCTCCGCCACTGTTTTGATTGAGCGTGTCGTGTCCTGCAGTAGTTCCATCCTGACTGAATGTTGCCCAACTCGTACTTCCATCGACGTAAATACCGGGACCACTATTGTTTTGGATTCGTGAGTTATACAAATAGGGCTTTGAATTAAGCGAATATATACCACCATAGGTGTTTGTGTTATTTTGGATTCTGGTCTTATAGAGATCAACTCGAGACGTGTTAAGTCCGATACCAACGAGACAATTTGAGATCGTGCTGTTTTGAATCATAAGTGATTTAGTGCTCGTGCCGTTAAGATAACCTTATGCGCCATAGTTCACACAGCTATCGATAGTGCAGTAATTGAGAAAATGAATTTTGTTTGTAAAAGCATTTACTCCCCAGTTTGCATATTTAATTTTGCAGTACTGAAGCGTATCTGGTCCACCTTTAAGATAGATACCGGTCCAATTATTTCCAGTTGGGTTAGATGCACTTGAAGTAAAAGTAATTGGTTTTGTTGCGGATCCTTTGGCTATTAATGAGTCAAAACAATTTAATTTTGCATCTTTGCCAAACTTGAACGTAGCTCCGGGATCGAGCTTGATGTTTTTCGCGGTGCTATCAATTAGGATAACCGCTCCGCTATCAACAGTTACTATTCCAGTCTCATTGACCCAAATTAGGCCACCATTACTCATTGATAATGTTTTCCCTTTCCCTAATCGAAGTCCTCCCTTCACACGTATGCAACCTCCCGAAATTCCATTACCCCCGATTCCACATCCTGCAAAGTCAACCACACATGAATATTTATTATTGAAGATATCAACGTCTGGGATCACTTCTGCACCAGATGCGCTGAGATTGCAACTAGTTCCTTGATTTAATATCAAATATGAAGGTACATATAACTCCATTCGAGTGTTTGTATTCCATGTCACTGAGGAACCTGACAATGTTCTGAGAATTATTCCAGAACCAGCACCACCAACAACCAAACTTGGAGGGTTGTTGACTGTATAATCTCTATTAAAAGTGATGTTTCCAGCAAAGGACAAAGATTGATCAATAGCCGACGTATAAGTTGTCGAAGAAGAAATATAGTCGCCATATATTTTGTCGACGCAATCATCGCAATCAACGGTAATAGTACGTTTTGCCTGGCCCGTGCTAATGTTTCCCATAGTGGAATTCGGATCACTTGAATCAAGAAGATCAATCCAATGACCAAATTCGTGTAGCATAACTGATTCCAAATCTACTTGTCCAGAAGGAACACTACTCGAGACCCCAGTGTACCAAGTTATTGCAGAATTCGTATTAATAGCGGTCAGAACATAATCGAATAACTTGATATCCCCGTTAACACAAATATCCGTCCAACTCGGATAAGTTGTTGCACCAATGAGTGGTGGCCCAGACCCTAGATCGGCTGAATATATTTCATTCGAACTTGAAGAATTTTCATATAAGGAAAAACCATAAGATGCTTGATGCAAATTAGTCCAAGTGCTTGCCGCCCTTCTTATAGCATCTTGCCAAGCCGTAGGTAGATTGGGGTCGATGCTGTAATAAACGAATGCATCTGCTTGCGTGATCTTACTGAACAACGAGCAATTATTATATTGAGCGGTGCTTGAATACACACAAACAAACAGTAATAGGAACAACGTTGGATTCTTCGTGCTGACAAAATTCTTCATGGCTATTTCCCTTTCAATACTTGAATAACGCTGTTGATTTCCTTCTCAAGATTATCTACGCCATCTAGCCCTTTATTGACAGACCAAACTTTGCCATTCTCAATTGGATAAATATCAATAGCATGAAATTCACCCGAGTTCGAGGTTTGATGAAGAAATTTCCTGTCTAGAAAGAAAAACGCTTTATCTCCCTTATATAGTCGCGGGTCTGCTGGTTTGACGATTTTTCTATTTCTTGTGCCGTCAACTTGCTCGATATTAAATATTTTTATTACATCTCCCTGATGTATCTCGGCAAGACTCTCTCCGCTTAAACTCACAGCCTTATACACTTTGTCAACTCTTACAGTCGTATAGGATGTTTTCCAGGTCCTCTCGACTCCAGATTTGGTTCGATTAGGGGAGTCTAACCAATCTACGGAGAGAATTGTGCCTTTCATTACTACTTCCGACCAAAGAGTATAGTATTTTGCATCCCGCGAAAAAAAATCATATAAATTAGGAATTAATTCTTTTAGTTTATTTTCTTTGGTCTTATCGATGTTCTGTCGCAGAAACAATGCCGTTCGTATAGAGTCTCTATAAGTTTCCGCTTTTTGTGCAGGATTCAACACGCGAGAACTTTTTTGATTTTGTTGTCTCCCCAGAAGAACACCTGCTGCCACGTAAAGCAGGAGCAAGCAGGTGAAAACTAGTTTAAGGATTTTCTTCATCATATGAATACCCTTTCATTTGAAAAACATTAATGTTTATTATTTTAGTATCGGAGATTTCCTCTACCTAATTAGTAACATTCTTCGAGTTTCTGAGAAAGCTCCGTATGTGAGTTTGGAGAAATAGACACCACTTGAAAAACGACTTCCATCCCACTTTATGTTGTATGTACCCTTGTCAACCCAACCTGCATAAGGCATATCTACTTGTCTTCCACAATTGTCGAAAATTACAAGTGATACATAATTGCGCTCAGATATTGAGAATTCAATCACCGTACCACCATTAAATGGGTTAGGATAGTTCTGGGAGAGTAGAATTTGTTTAGGGAGATTTTGAGGATCGTCTATTTCAACATTTGTAATAATCTCCCCAAGCTTTCCATTGACACTTACCTGCTGAGCGCGAATTGTAAAATTATCCTTTGAACCAACTACAATAAATCCGCCTTGACAATCCGATATAACATTTGTGTACGATAATGCCGGCAAACTTATTGCAACATCATTCGAATCCCATAGATGCTGACCAAGTGTATCCAAACATTGCGCAAATGTACCATCTCCTGATCGGTAATCTGTCCAGACATACAATGTTGTAATTTCCTTCGAAGCTATAATGCCGCGAAGGATCTTTTCAGAAGAAATGGCGCTAACTGTATGGTGGCCGGGAGGTAAAACAGAAGATCCATCATTCCTGACTATCTGTGTAAGCAAGTCCCAGTGGCCATTGATGTATTGCGGCCATGAAACATTTGAATAACCAGCTTGGTAAGTGAAATCAAAAAGAACGTAGCCATTTGTATTTAGAGTATCAAGATCAATTCCATTACTACCCCAAGCGAACGATCCAGCAGAATCAACCTTTTGCAAATTTATGGTGATTAAGTTCGCACCGTTCGAAAAACCTAAGTATTCGCTTCCAAGCAAATAAATAGAACTGCTTAGGTCTCGTTTCATATTTACCGCACCGGCAGGGACAAGAATTCCTGAGCTTGGCCAATACATATTTCCATATTGATTAAATCGTTGAAGCCTTCCAATCCCATAAACAATGTAACAGCCTCCAATTCCATCTTCAATCATCGGTGGCCTCTCAGGTGAATTCCAAACATACTTTCCGCTATCTCCCCATGCACGGCTACCCAAGCTATCAACTCGGTTTATCCTAAGATCGCCAAGAGTGTCATTCCAAGCAATGATACAACCGCCGTTGCCATCAGATACAACTGTCTGGTTTGATTGCTCGGTTTCAGAAGCTGTTACTCTAACTCCGTGAGTTCCCCACAAGAAATTTCCATTGCTATCCACACGTTGGACGCGTACACGCGATGTTCCCCTCAAGCCGCTGGAATCTGCTATGAGCACTATGTCAAGATACGTGACAATCACTCCGTTACTTCCATCACTAATAATTTTTGCACTGCTTTGCTCAGGGAATAACCCCGTAATCTGTTTGCTTCCGCTCCACGGTTTGTAACCATAGCGGTCGAGTCGTTCTAGAACCAAGCTTCGGGGATAAGAACCATTCTGTTCATAGGTAATGTAACACCCACCCGAACTATCGCTGGCAAGCTCAGGCAGTAGTCCGTAGCCAACGATGAGGTTATTGGATGGATCGGTAGACCATTGTGCTGTAGTCACTTGTGAAAGTGAGTACGTTAGGAAGAAAAGAAAAGTGAGAGGGCTAACTCGCATAGAATACCTGCAAATGGAGTAAGTGCAATATAAGGTAAATTTTGTAAAAAGCAATACGGTCTATACCCTATTCTTTGTAAGAAAACACCGTATGTCAAAAGGTATCGTCCTGACAGAGGACTACACCTGTACCCAGCCATTTTGAACTCAACAAAAAATATTTTACTTTGATGAAGAAATCCACCTAACCCTATCTCATTACAACATATGAGAATCTTAATCGTTGAAGACGAAAAGAAGGTTGCGAAACTCCTCCAGCAAGGTCTGGAAGAAGAGCGTTATGATGTTATGCTCGCTCACGACGGGCAGCTTGGAGAATCGCTTGCCACTAATGAAAAATTTGATCTCATCATACTCGATATCCTCCTGCCGCAGAAAGACGGCATCTCGGTGTTGAAGGCGTTGCGCGCAAAGCGTATCGTTACGCCCATCCTGATGCTGACAGCAAAAGGCTCTACCGATAATAAAGTTGAGGGACTCGACAGCGGCGCCGATGATTATTTGACGAAGCCATTTTCCTTTGCAGAGCTTCTTGCCCGCGTTCGATCATTGTTGCGCAGAGGTGCGGGTGAGAAATCCACGATCCTTAAGGTTTCCGATCTTCAGCTTGATCTGGTAGCACATAAAGCAAAGCGCGGGGAGAAGACGATTGAACTCACTGCGCGAGAATATGCACTCTTGGAATATTTCATGCGTAATGTCAACCAAGTGCTGACGCGCGCAACGCTTTCTGAACATATTTGGAACTACAATTTCGATAGCGGCACCAATGTCGTCGATGTCTATATTAACCATTTGCGAAACAAGATCGACGAAGGATTCACTACAAAACTGTTACACACCGTGCGGGGCGTTGGCTATGTCATGAAAGGCGAATAGGTGTTTCGTTTTTTCAAATCCATCCGTGCTAAACTCACGTTGTGGTATGCGATCGTTTTGTTGGCGACACTGCTCATCTTCGGCTTGGTAGCATACAAATATTCCAGCGATCAGCTTTCCGAAAATTTAGATCGTTCTCTCAAGAACGAAGTGAAATGGGTCAATAATGTTATTATTGCAAAAGCCAGCAAGTTAAAGCCGAGCAGGAAATTTTCTGCCCAAAAAAAATCACCTTCCTCCGAAGTACTGCCATCATCAACTTCAAGTGAAGCCGAATTGAGCGAGGCGGATACGGAAATCTGGAGCGTAATTTATGAACATGCGCTCATGAACCCGAGGAAAACGTTGATCGAGGTGACTGATAACAAAGGCAAAATTATCTTCCGCACCTTTACTGCCGCTGAAGAAAGTTTGATGATTGGCGATATTCCCATGAACTCGATGAATGTAACAACACACCGAACTCAGTCCGGCGAAGAATTTCGAGTTGTTGCGACAGCGAATGAGGCTGTGCGTATTTATGCTGCGTATCCGCTTTCCGAGCTCAAGGAAGTGCTTGGCAACTTGTTCTCAATCTTTCTCATATTTATCCCTATCGCTTTATCAATATCGGTTGGTGTTGGATGGTTTCTTGCCTATACATCATTAAAGCCTGTCGATATGGTGACCAGCACAGCGCGGAGGATCACAGCGGAAAACCTTAATCAACAAATTCCCTATCACGATATCGATGATGAAATCGGGAGGCTCATTTCAACCTTCAATGATATGATTCTGCGTTTACACGACTCGTTCGATAACATCAAACAGTTTTCTATCGATGCATCGCATGAATTGCGTACGCCGTTAACCATCATGCGAGGCGAGGTAGAGTTAGCGCTGCGGCATCCTAAAGAAGCAGAAGAATATCGTCGCATTTTGGCGAGCAACCTTGAAGAGGTACTTCGTCTTTCGGCGATTATTGATAACCTTCATACGCTCTCTAAGGCGGATCAGGGACAGCACGTTGTCTCCATGGAATCAACGAATCTCAAGGAATTAATGGAAGAATTATTTGAAGATTGTGAAATTCTTGCGGCGAAGAAACACATTATTGTTGAGTTTGAGAAGAGTGACGATATTTCTATTCATGGTGATAAGATTCGGCTGCGGCAGCTTTTTCTCAACCTTATCGAAAATGCAATAAAGTATACTCCGGATAATGGAAAAGTCTTACTAAACCTTGAACGGCAAAATGGTTTTGCAATAGTTCAGGTGAAAGATACAGGTGTTGGCATTCCCAAAGAAGAGCAAAATAAAATCTTCGACAGGTTTTATCGTGTAGACAAAGCTCGTTCGCGTGAACTTGGAGGGAGCGGACTCGGTCTTTCCATCGCTAAATGGATAGCCGAGCTGCACAGGGGGCGCATTGAGGTCGAAAGCGAACCTCATCAGGGGAGTACCTTCTCAGTTTTCTTGCCGCTACCGTAGTAGTGTAGTAGATCATCATCATACATAAGAAATAAAAAAATGCACCGATAAGACGAATGTGTATTTTTTTCAGCAATATTTTCGTTAAATATCAGCGCCGACTGAGAAGTAATATTTCGGTTTAGAAAATTCCCTAAGGTTAAACGACCAGGCAACATCCATTTTCAAAAGAAATCCGAGGAGGACCATCCTCACGCCATATCCAGTGCCGGCGAGAAGATCGCGAAGGTATAAGTTGTTGTCAGCATCGCGGTCGAATGCCTTGAAATCTGTACGATGTGTCCATGCGGCGCCCATGTCGAGAAAGAACACGCCATTCAAAGTCTGAAAAAGGACCGGTAGAGGTCCGGCACTAAAGTATCCGAAGAACGGAAATCGGAGCTCCATATTCATTATTCCATATTTTGTTCCAATGCGTGCATTGTAGTTGTAACCACGCAGCGGTATTCCAGAAGTGAGGAAGACATAGTCTTCCGCCTGTTCAAGAGGAATCCGGTTGTTCTCAAACTGTCGGTTCACCCAATTATCGACACCCCCTATGATGAAACGCTGAGGGTTTTCACCAAAACTGCCGCCTCCAGCCAACCGGAATGCAAAGGTATAATTTCTGCCGAGCCGTAGATACGTTCGATAATCTGCAGTGATTGAATAAAACCCCAACGCGTTATCATTGAGCTTAGGACTTGCCATCAAACTAATATTATATCGCTCGCCGTTTGCCGGTGCGATGAGTCCCCATAGGCTATTGTCATGCACGTAACTGATGCCCGGAATGATCAGGCTTCTGTGCTGCGAAGGCTCGGCGGCGATATCAAGATTATCTTTTGTAATATTGAACCACGATACATTAAAATCAAATCGATCAAATTTGTTGATAGGGTACAAGCCAACTCCCGTGATACCGTAGTTTCTGAAACGGTAAAGGTTTTCTCCATACAATGAATTTTCTATGAGGAGAAATCGAGCGCTATGGAAAACTTGCAGACCGTAATCAATGCGTTTTGGGAGATAGAGATATGCGAGTGCATAATCACTGTTCTTCAAATCGAAAAGGAGATTGGTGAGCAGGTAAAACTGATGATTGCCGAGCAAGTCGCTGAACGCCATCACCGTAGATCCTTGTACACCGTAGAATGTATTGTAACCGGCATTACCATAGATAATATCGGGCGAAAAGTTCAGTCTATATTTGTTGACTTTGTAATTCCCCTTCTCATCGATATTATCGGAGATTGTTGGTATCGTTACACTGTCTATCTCTTTGCCACTTTTGTCTCTAAAGGCTTCAGTGAAGACGTAGTTCTTCAAATCGACTTTCACATTGCCTCCATAAAGGTCGGTTGAATCTTGATCTTCCATTCTGATAACGACATTCTCACCAATATGAAGCGTATCGTTCTTTTGTTCAACAGCTGTTGTATCTTGAGGTTGTTGTTTGCGTCGCTCGAGATATTCTGTCGGTTCGAGTACTGAGAGTTTCATGTCACGTTGTACCGGTCCTCGCATTAGAAATAAATCAAAACCACCATCGGAGAGGGAACTAAAAGCGAGTTTATCCCCCGTACGGGATATCGATAATTGATAGACGCCGCTGAGCGAGTTAGTTACGGGGCGAACCGTGCCGCTGTCTAAACTGTACATATAAATATTATTAATACCATTGGCATCTGAAATGTAGAACAGGTATTTTCCGTCGGAAGTCGTAACAGGTGATGTTTCATCGCTGCTGGGAAGATCAGTCATGCGGGTGATGAGGCGTCTGGAGACATCAATCTTATATAAATCGCTCTGGCTGAAATCATATTCCTGCATGCGCAAGGTTGCAGGAACATCGTTGCGATCGAGCATTGTTGTTCGATCTGAAGAAAAGTATATAGTCTGCCCATCGGGTGACCATGCAGGGTCGGCATCACTGAAAATATCATCTGTTAAATTTGTCAAGACCTTTGATTCTATATCAAGTGTATAAATATCTGAGCGACCGTTTTTGTTACCGACAAACGCTAATCTTCCTTGCTGTGTTCCTGTTGCTGATACCGCTGGAGACCAATCGACGGAGAAAATGCCGTCCAAATCAAATTCAAATTTTTGTTCATCTCCGGAATTAGCATCAATAATAATGATAGCGTCCCGACTCCCGCTTTTTGCTGCCAGTGCAAGATGTTTTCCGTCGGGCGACCATGACATGCCCGGCGTCAGGAGGTGAAGTTCTTCAAAGTCTGCTGTTCGTTGACCTTCAACAATCTTACTTTGAATGGATCCATCGATCGTATTCATAATAAAGACGTCGAAGTAATCGTCGCGATTAGAAATAAATGCAAGGCGATCACCCTGAGGAGAAATAGCAGGACTCGTATTGTAGAAACTGCCGTTTTTTTTGTGATCAGTCAAACGACGCGCAAAATCTTGAGGTTCTTCACGCTTTGCAATGTCGGGCCAGTAGAGAACTTTTTGTTCTTTTTGCCAGCGTTCAGAAAGTTCTTCAAGGCTCAAGCCAATGGCGCTGCGAAATCCCTGATCGACGCTTCTAGCGCCTTTGACTCGCGAGAGAATCTCTCCGATTTTCTGCTCGCCATACTTTGTGGCTATATAATACCACACCGATTGTCCACCGCGATAAGCGGAGTATCCATAGAGCTGCTCGATGCGAGGGAGATATTCATGAATTGTCGCATCACGAAGGTACATGTCGGAATTGGTGTCCCATTTCAGTGCTTCGTATTCAGCAAGACCTTCGTTGAACCAGAGCGGAAGCTGAAGCGTGATATTATTGGTGATAATGGATTGAATCGAACCGCCATAGAACATGTCGTTGATGACGGCATGAACAAGCTCGTGGTGGATAACGTGACGAAATTTTTTGTAGTCACCTTCAAACGGCAGGACGATACGATTTTTGAATAGCTCGGTCACGCCGCCGATACCTTCTTCGAGATAACTGTTCACCACATTCGTCTGCTGAAAATCGTTATGCGAATTATAGACGATGATCGGAATACGGTTGGTGATTTGGAAACGGAACGACTTGCTGATGGAAGTGTAGGCAGATTCAGCCATATCAGCAGTAAAGTCAGCAATATCTTCGCCTCCTTTGCTGAAGTACACATCGAAGTGCGCCGATTGGATGTAGTACCAATCGAATTCGGTGTATTGAACTTTGTTTTTGCCGAACTGTGTATCCTGTGCAGTTGACAGCAACGCCATGATGGCTGTACAGACAACAAAAGCCAGCACATAAACTCTCAATGATCGCATACGAAAAACCCTTTATACATCGTGTAGTTAATAGAATAGTATAAAATAGACACCGCAAATGCAAAAATGGTTTGAATCGCGGCAAGCGGCTACCAATTATCTATAGAGAAGAACAAATTGTAAAGCTTGCGAGTGCCGGTTTTTAGGAAAAAAAGTAGGAATATTTAGAGGCAATTAGTTTGTTTCTCTCATCGTCTTCATCAATGCCCCTTCAGATACCACCTCATTCATCGAGCCAGTTCGGTAGCCCTGTAAGTCGAGAGTAATATAGGTGAAGCCAAGCTTTTTGAGATGTTTAACTATAGAAGAACGAAGATCGTTATCCAATAAACGTGAGAGTTCTTCTTTGCCGACTTCGATGCGAGCTGTTTTTTCGTCGTGGTGGCGTACGCGGAAGTATTTGAAGCCAAGGTCGCGGAATAATGTTTCAGCAGCATCGACTTTTGCAAGCGCTTCTTTTGTAATCGGGAAACCATACGGAAAACGAGAAGAGAGACAGGCAAACGAGCCCTTTTCCCAGGTGGGCAGGTTAAGATATTTTGAGATTGCCCGAACATCCACTTTGCTCATGTTCGCTTCGAGGAGAGGAGAGCGGACATTCTGCTCCTTCTTTGCTTTCATGCCGGGTCGGAAATCGCCGAGGTCATCGGTAATCGTGCCGTCGGCAATCCATGGAATGCCCCGTTCGTTCGCAATGACATTGAGTTTAGAAAAGAGCTCCGTCTTACAGTAGTAACAGCGGTCGAGAGGGTTTTGCTGAAATTTTAAGTTATCGGTTTCTTCAGTGAGCACTTCTTCGAATCGAGCGCCGATATCGAGTGCGATACGGACTGCCTCTTCATATTCGCGCGATGGATACGTTGCGGATTTGCCTATGACTGCAAGTGCCTTGTCACCTAAGACGTCAACCGCTACTTTGAGTAGTAGCGTGCTGTCCACACCACCTGAATAGCCGATGACAACGCTGCCAAGCTCACGAAGGATAGATTGAAGATGAAGGTATTTTGCTTCGAGTTCAGGAGTCATACAAAATGTATTCCTCACAAGGTACAAAAACGGAGTTACTTTTCCAATAGGTTTGTGAATTCTTTAAGCGATTTAACGCCGGGAAATTCTTTTTCGAAAAGCTGTTTCTTTTCGGGATCGAGCTTGAATGATGTTTTGAGCGATTCTACCGCGTCGAATGTTTTGCGCATGAGGAATAACACCTTAGCACGGCTATAGTATGGGTCGGACCACTTCGGTTGCAACTCGATGCACTTATTGAATGCCTTCAACGACTCTTTAAAGTAGCCGTACTCAAGGAGTGTATCCCCCAGATCATACCAAGCTTCGATATTTGTAGGATCAAATCGCACAGCCATCTTGTAACTGTACAGTGCCTCGCGCCATTTGCCGAGCTGGTATGCCACGTCTGCCTTAGCATACCACAGTTCAGGATAACTCTTGCAAAGTTCAAGAGCTTTGTTGTAGTCGCTGTAGGCTTTTCGATATTGTTCGAGGGAATCATAACAATTACCTCTGCCGAAGAATGACTCGTAATGTTTTTGATCGTATTTGATTGCTTGTGTAAAGCACTTAATGGCTTCTTTGTACAGCCCTAACTCTTCATATGCATTGCCGATATTATGCCAGGAGGGGACATCTTTCTCATCGATACGAAGTGTTTGTTTATAGGAATCGATAGCATCATACAACCTACCCATGTTTGCAAACGCATTTCCCTTATTGTACCATGCGGCTGAAAAATTCTCCTTAATAGCCAACGACATATCATAGCTCTCGATAGCTTTACTGTATTGTGCCAAACGATTCAATACGATGCCGCGGTTGTACCATGCGTTATAGTTATAGGGGTCGATTTCAATATGCTTGTCATAGCATTTCAGCGCATCCTCAAGCCGATTCAGACAATCGTAACAAAAACCTAATTCATACCACGCTTCTTTCTGCATGGGATTAGTATCGAGAAGGTATTCAAAAATTTTTATAGATTCTTCAAATCGGTCGATGCGTTCGTACGTCAGCGCCTTGTTAAAGAGTGCATCTTCATTCGAGCCGTCGATTTCTAGAACACGATCGTAGCAGGCAAGTGCTTCTTCATATCTACCACAGCTATCGAGCGTTAAACCTCTGGCGGTGATAAGGTCGGTATCGACAGGATTAAGACTGAGTGCCTTGTCAAAACATTCGAGCGCTTCGTGATGTCGCAGGAGATTGTTCAGTATTACGCCTTTACGCTGCCATGTTTCAGCACTGAATGGCAGGTATTCTAATAAGAGGTTGATAAAGTGAAGCGCTTCTGTATATTTTTCATTTTCAATATAGAAGCTGACAATCTCTTCGAGCACTTCGATGTTTGTCGTGCCGCCTCCGCTGTCTTTCAGGCGTTCCGTCAATTTTTTTATTTCGTCTTCGAAGCTTTCCTTACGCTTGCTGAGTTCGTCAGCATCGTCGTCGAAGTTGTCATAATCAAGTGGGTTCATCTCAATCTAAAATTATTGTGTATTGTTTCTTGATTGTCCCCTGCTGAAATATACGTAAAAAAGAAAACGGAAGTCAAGAGATAATATGAAAATTGTGAAGAAAGCTCGTTGTTTTTTGTATTAAAATCGAGTATATTGTCACTCTTATGAACGTTCATGGTTGCTAAGAACATTGAAATCATTCGACAGCGGGTTGGAGCAGCGTGTGCCCGCGCTCGTCGGTCGCCGGAAGAAATAACGCTGATAGCCGTAGCAAAGACCTTTCATAGTCCGTCGATACGGCAAGCGTTGGAAGCAGGCGTTACAGATATAGGTGAAAATTATGTTCAAGAACTTCGTCGGAAACGTGATGAGTTTTCCGACGAAAACATACGATGGCATTTCATAGGGCATTTACAATCGAATAAAGTAAAGTACATAGCGCCATGGATTCATTGTATACATGCAGTCGATTCACTGAGTCTTGGTAAAGAAATTGCTCATCAAGCAGGCAGGATAGGTCGTACACTTACAATATTTGTAGAAGTGAACACATCTGATGAATCCTCAAAATTTGGTGTTTTACCTGAAAAGGCAAGGAATGTAGTGCAGCAATTATCGTTGCTCAAGAATGTGGATGTTGCCGGACTCATGACCATAGGTCCGTTTCTTCCTGATCCTGATAGTTCTCGTCCGTCATTTCGTCTCTTGCGAGAAATAAAAACGGAGGTCGAACGCGAAGGGATGTTGCTACAGCATCTTTCGATGGGTATGACGAACGATTTTGAAGTGGCAATTGAAGAAGGATCGACAATGATAAGAATAGGCACAGCTATTTTTGGTAAGCGAACAAAACCAATATCTGTAAATGAACATTAACATAGAATGAAACTTCGAGAACAAATTGATGAAGCGGTTACATTTATCCGCAAGCATACTAAGATGCGGCCTGAGATCGGGATTATCCTTGGCACAGGGCTTGGCGGATTGGTGAAAGAAATCAAGAAAGAGATCGTACTGGACTATGAAGATATTCCGCACTTCCCTCTTTCTACTGTTGAGTCGCACAGCGGGAAATTAATCTTCGGAACACTTGGAGGCAAGAAGATCGTTGCCATGCAAGGGCGCTTTCATTACTATGAAGGTTATACAATGCAGCAAGTGACATTCCCTGTACGGGTGATGTCGCATGCGGTTGGGCTTGGCGTGAAGACGCTCATTACGTCGAACGCTGTCGGTGGCATGAATCCTGATTTTCGCAAAGGCGATATCATGGTCATTACTGACCACATTAATTTGCAGGGCGATAATCCGCTCATCGGTCCCAATGATGAAGCGATGGGTCCTCGTTTTCCCGATATGTCGGAACCGTACACACATAAGCTGCTGGATCTTGCGCATGAAGTTGCTGCAGCATTAAAGATCAAACTTCAACATGGCGTGTTGGTCGCTGTGCAGGGTCCGAATTTGGAAACCCGGGCAGAGTATCGATTTCTCAGAACAATTGGTGCGGACGCCGTAGGCATGTCGACCGTCCCGGAAGTGATCGTTGCAGCGCACATGGGGATGAACGTTTTAAGTTTCTCCATCATCACCGACGAGTGTTTCCCCGATACATTAAAGCCGGTGAACGTCGAAGAAATTATTGCCGTTGCCAACAAAGCAGAGCCAAAGCTGACGACCATGATGAAAGAAGTTGTTAGACGAATGTAAACAGATTGCAGAGAACAGATTTCAGATTGCCTCTATCATGCAGCCATTAGGTAAAATATTGATGTTGTTTGGATTCATCATTGCCGAATAAAAAATAATAAAAAAACTACTCATTATATTGTCCATTCTTTTCTTTCTAGGTGATAATTTCACGTTATCACAAGAGAAGTCGAGAGAGATTAAGGTAACAGGTGTTGGAATTGTCTCTGTCTTGCCTAATCGTGCTGAATTAAATTTTCAGGTCTCCTCGAAAGAGGAAAAAGCAACCTCTGCATTGGAAACCAACAATAAAAAAATTCAACAGGCAATCCAATCGCTTCGACAAGCAGGCGTACCTGATACCAGTATTGCAACCTCGAATTTCTATGTTCAACCACAGCCGGAATATAGACGAGATGAACTCGTCAAAATGTGGTACTCGTCTTCGAGCTCGCTGCGAGTTATTTTAAATGATATCTATAATGTTGGAAAGGTCATTGACAAGTTAGTAAGTGATGGCATTACTGCGGTCAACGCTCCTATATTTTCTGTGACGTTTGAGGATAGCTTGAGGAATGAGGCATACAAAAAAGCTGTTGAAAATGCAACGGGCAAAGCTCAAAAGTTAGCAGAGACATTTGGCGTTAATCTTGGCACACCTGTTCAAATTTCTGTTGATATGGGTGATGTTGAACCTCGGAAATATTATTATGATGATGGCATTATGAAACTCCAAGCCGGTACTATAATCATGCCTTATTACGTGCGTAAACAAGTAACACTCAATGTGACTTTTGAAATATCGGATTCTAGTAAAAAGTAATGTTCAAAGAACTCACAGATAAAATAAACTATTCCCAATCGGAAATCGAAATCCTGAAGTTCTGGAAAGAGCAGAAGGTTTTCGAGAAGAGCGTATTGAGTCGGGAAGGCAAACCCGGATTTACCTTTTATGAAGGTCCGCCGACTGCAAACGGCAAACCGGGCATTCACCATGTCATGAGCCGCACGCTCAAAGATTTGATCTGCCGCTACAAGACAATGCGCGGTTATCAGGTGCATCGCAAAGCGGGATGGGATACGCACGGACTTCCGGTCGAAATCGAAGTAGAGAAAGCCCTTGGGTTCAAACACAAAGACGAGATTGTAAAGTACGGCGTGGCAAAGTTCAATGAAGAGTGTAGAAGATCGGTGTGGAAGTACAAAACCGATTGGGAGAGGATGACTGATCGCATGGGGTACTGGGTCGATATGAGCGACCCGTACGTCACGTTCGAGAATAATTATATCGAGTCTATCTGGTGGGCGCTGAAACAGTACTTCGACAAGGGGATGATTTACAAAGGTTACAAGATTCAACCGTACTGCCCCAGATGTGAAACGCCGCTCTCTTCTCATGAGGTCTCTCTCGGTTATGAAGATGTGAAAGACCCGAGCGTGTATGTGAAGATGAAAGTGAAAGGTGAGGAAAATACATACTTCCTTGTATGGACGACGACACCGTGGACGCTGATTTCCAACGTTGCGCTTGCCGTTCACCCTAATGTCGACTATGTGAAGGTTGAGCACAAAGGACAGAAGCTTATTTTTGCGGAATCACGACTCAATATACTTGATGAGGAGTATTCAACTCTTGAAAAGTTTAAGGGTTATTCTCTTTTAGGGAAGAAATATGAACCTCTTTTTGAGTCAGTACTGAATAGGGAGTATTTGGTAGGCACAATATTACCCCTTAGATTTTTCAAATCGCCCTATCCTGATTTTGATTTAGTAGCTTGCTTGGATTTTAAAGCACTTGATTTTGGAAAACCACCCTATGTTAGGACTGTGATCGACGGAAAACAAGTTTTGATTTCTGCTGAAATAGCTGCAGGTATGGAAAACATCTCATCTCCTGATAGATATTATTCAAAATGGTCAGATGAAAAAATATTTTTGACTGAGACAACAGGGAATTTAAAGGAAAAACATTTTGCTCGGTCGTTTCATATTGTTTTGGCAGATTTTGTCACCACAGAGGATGGTTCAGGTATAGTACATATTGCACCGGCGTATGGTGAGGATGATTTAGAGACATCCAAGAAGTACTTACTTCCAACTATCCATCCAGTTAATACCAGAGGAGAATTCAATCCGGAAGTGACAGAGTATGCTGGGCGCGACGTTTGGGAGGCAGGGAAAGATATTCTTAAAAGTTTGGATGCTAGAGGCTTGCTCTATCGACAAGCAAATAAGACTATAGGTGAAATTCTAAAGGCTCACCAACACTCCTATCCACATTGTTGGAGGTGTAAAACAAAATTACTAAAATATGCACGTGATTCATGGTTCATCGCAACAACAAAGTATGCCAAACGGATGGTGGAGCTGAATAAAACCATCAACTGGTATCCACCGGAAGTAGGCGAGGGTCGTTTTGGCAACTGGCTGGAAGAAAATAAAGATTGGTCGCTCTCTCGCGATCGATTCTGGGGAACGCCGCTGCCCATTTGGGTATGCGAACAATGTGGTAAGCAGAAATGTGTCGGCAGTGTGGCTGAGTACAATGAAGGTAGGGGTGTTCGTGAGCCGCTCGATTTGCACAAACCTTTTGTGGACGAAGTAACGTTTGCGTGCGCATGTGGCGGAACGATGAAACGCACTCCCGAGCTTATCGATGTCTGGTTCGATTCCGGTGCGATGCAGTTTGCGCAGTGGCATTATCCATTTGAAAATGTGGAAAGGTTTAGCGAGCAGCATCCGGCAGATTACATCTGTGAAGGCATCGACCAGACGCGCGGTTGGTTTTATTCGCTGCACTCCATCAGCACCTTCTTATTCGACAAACCCGCCTATAAGAATCTTATTGTCAACGAGTTGATTCTCGATAAAGAAGGACAGAAAATGTCCAAGTCGAAAGGTAACACGGTTGACCCGTTTACTATTCTTGAAAAATATGGCGCAGACACAGTGCGATGGTATCTCGTTGCGACAAGTCCGCCATGGCGTTCGACACTCTTCGATGAAGATGGCTTGGTTGAAGTCCAGCGAAAGTTTTTAGGAACGCTTGTCAACACCTATGCATTTTTTACGCTCTATGCTAATATCGATAAATTTGCGTATGCTGAACAGCCGATTTCTGTGAAGGATCGTCCTGAGATTGACCGGTGGGTGATTTCAGAGTTGAACTCCCTTGTCAAAACGTATTGTGAGGCAATGGATGGTTACGATGTAACAAAGGCGGCAAGGGCGGTAAGCGATTTTACAATTGATCAGCTCTCTAACTGGTATGTAAGACGAAACCGAAGACGTTTTTGGAAAAACGAAAAGGGTTCGGATAAGCTCGCAGCATATCAAACGTTGTACGAATGTTTGATCACCGTAGCAAAGTTATCTGCGCCATTTTCGCCGTTCATTGCAGAAGAGCTTTACCGCAACCTGAATGGAGCGACACGGAAAGAGCAGACGGCATCCGTGCATCTTGCGATGATACCGAACGCTGATACATCAATCATCGATGCAGATTTAGAATTGCGGATGAACAAAGCACAACGCATTGTTTCGCTTGTACGTGCGATTCGTAACAAAGCGAACATCAAGGTTCGTCAGCCGTTGAAACGTCTCATTCTTCCGATTACCAACGATCACGACCGAACGGCAATTGAGAGAATGGAACATGTCATTCTCGAAGAGATCAATGTGAAAAAGATTGAATATGTCAGCGATGATTCCGGAATCGTGCATAAGTCAGCGAAGCCGAATTTCAAAACGTTAGGACCAAAACATGGCAAATCTGTGCAACCCGTTGCGGCTGCTATAAAGAATTTTACTGTGGCACAAATCAAAACTCTGGAACAGGCCGGTCAAGTGATCATCAATGTTCCAGGTGCCGATGTGGTTGTGATGAAAGAGGATGTCGATATTCTTCACGAAGATATCAAAGGCTGGTTGGTGGAGACGGACAACGGATTGACTGTCGCGCTTGACACAGAACTTACTGAAGAACTTCTTCAAGAAGGATTTGCGCGCGAGTTTGTTAATCGTGTTCAAAATATTCGGAAAGATTCCGGTTTTAATGTTACGGATCGTATCAGAATATTTGCACAGGGCAGTCAGGTGCTTCACAAGGCACTTCAATCCCAACTTTCGTATATTACATCTGAAACATTAGCAGTGGAAATGGTTGATGCACTGCCTGTTTCAACAGGTAAGAAGCCAATGTTTGACATTAACGGCGAAGCATGTACAATTATTATCGAGCGTGTTCCACCGAAGAACGGTACATCTTCGTAACACAGGAAATATTGTAAGTATATATATTTATTGAACTAAAGGAGAAAGTAAGGAATGGCAAAATCCAAGAAAATAAGTGCATTAAACAAAACAGTAGCACTTATGAAAGCGAAAGCGGCATTGCGAAAAAAGAAGAAACCGGGGCGTCCGAGTTTGGCACATAGAACTCCTGTTAAACCGGTTACTCCAAAGCCGGAAGTTCCTAAGGCGCCGATAAAAAAATTATCATACAGCAAGCCTGACCTTGAGTATTTTAAAAAGATCATTTTGGAAAAAAAGAAAGAAATTCTGGAGGAGCTGTCAACCCTCCGCGATACTATGATGGATTCTACGACGGGGGAATATGCAAGCGAGAATTCGACGTACTCGACCCATATGGAACAGGGGACCGATGCTATGGAACGTGAAAAGACGTTTTTGTTTGCGTCACGAGAAGGAAAGTTTCTCAATCATCTTGAAGACGCACTTTTTCGTATAGAGAAAGGCGAGTATGGTCAATGCAATGAATGCGGCAAGCTCATCGAAAAAGAACGCCTTGAAGCAGTGCCGCATGCTCAGCAATGTTTGCAATGTAAAATTCGTCTTGGAAAATAAGTAAAGGTTCTCTCGTGCGCGTTCTTTATCTGAGTTTGTTTATAGTTCTTACCGATCAAATCTCGAAGATGATGGTGAAAGGTATCAGCCTTCCCTCGTTAGGCATTGATGTGCAGGGGCTGCAGCTGGGAAGCAGCAGACCAATTTTTGGAGATTTTTTTCGTCTAACGTATATCGAGAATCCCGGGATGGCATTCGGCATAGATATCGGCGGAAAACTTTTCTTTTCATTCTTTTCTATTCTTGCAAGCATCGGCATCATGATTTATCTCTATAGATCTCGTCATGAACATATAGCATTTCGGTTGTCGCTTGCCCTTATTCTTGGCGGCGCCGTCGGCAATCTGATCGATCGTGTGTTCTATGGTGTGCTGTACGATGAGGGTCCGTTATTCTACGGTAAAGTTGTGGATTTCCTCGATGCTGATTTCTTCAATATCAATGTTCTTGGTTATCACATGTCGCGCTGGCCCGTGTTTAATGTTGCCGATGCCTCCGTAACATGCGGCGTGGTACTCATGCTGTTTGCTCATCGTAAAACGATGAAGGAAGAATCGTTACTCGCCGGCGCTACGGGCGGAGTTGGTAATCCTGATATGGCGACATCGGTCGTAACACCGGATTCTTCGCCTTCCAATTCCGGTAGTGAACCCTCATCATCGTGAGGACAGTGTCCCGCGAGTTTGAAATTCTCGTTCCGGCGGGAAAAGTCCGTGAACGCCTCGATGTCTATCTTACGCATCATGTTGAAAACGCAACCCGAACGAAGGTTCAGGAAGCTATCGATGGGGGGTTTGTTCTTGTCAATGGCGGCAAGGTAAAAGCAAGCTACAAAATTTCTCCCGGTGATACGATTCGCATTTCACTTCCTAAACCGCCGGCACCCGATGTTCTTGCCGAACATATTCCGTTAGAAATTCTCTTTGAGGATGACTATCTTCTCATCGTCAATAAACCGGCGGGAATGGTGACGCATCCTGCGTATGCGAACTACTCCGGCACGCTCGTCAATGCATTGTTGTATTATTGCAAGAATAGTTTGTCGACATTGAATGACGTCACGCGCCCCGGCATCGTTCACCGGCTTGATAAGGATACGTCGGGACTGATGGTTGTTGCAAAAGACGATGCAACTCATGCGAAGCTTGCGAAACAATTTTCGATGCGAACGATTGACCGTGAGTACTGGGCATTGGCGTGGGGACGTTTTACCGATGTTCATCGCAAAGGTGTAAGGAAAGGGATTATCGAGGCGGCACTTGGACGCAGCAAATCTGACCGTAAGAAAATTGCCGTGCGTGACGAAGGCAAAGCATCTGTGACAGAGTATGAGGTGCTTGAGGAGTTCGAATATCTTTCACTCGTTAAACTCAAGCTCCGCACCGGACGCACGCATCAGATACGCGTTCATCTGCATCATGTCGGTCATCCTGTGTTCGGCGACCCGACGTATGGAGGGCGTCGTATCGCTTGGGGAGGGACAGAGAAAAAGAAAAAAGAACAGGTGCATGAATTTCTCAACATCATCGATCGTCAGGCGCTTCATGCAAAAACTATAGGATTTGTTCATCCGGCAACAAAAGAAACACTGAAATTCGAGTCAGAGCTTCCGGACGATATGCAACAGATACTCACAAGTTTACGTAACAAAAGGTAATATTTTTTCAATGCCCACTTATTATTTAACATTATTTGAAAGGTTGTTATTATGCATTTTTTACCTACAGTTGTGCTTGCTGCAGGAATTATCGCAATGAGTTCGACACAGATGTCATATAGCCAAGAACGCGATCGTTCTAAAATTCCCGATAAGTATAAATGGAATCTCACCGATATTTATCCGACTGAAGATGCCTGGAAGAAGGCGAAAGAGCAGCTTGTCGGAGATCTCCCGAGCATAGAGAAATATCAGGGGACGCTGAAAACTTCTCCACAACAGCTCCTCGCCTGTTTACAATTGGGAAGCAAGCTGGCGAAAGAGTACGCCCGCTTATCGTCGTATGCAAGCATGAACTCCGATCAGGATACGCGAGACTCGAAATACCTAGCATTGACGCAGGAGATGAGCCAGATTGGTTCAACATTCGGAGCGAAAGCATCATTCATTGAGCCGGAGATTCTCAAAATCGACAAGGCGATGATTGATGGGTTTGTCAACAGTGAAAAAGGGTTGGCAGTGTACAAACATTACCTCGATGATATTCTTCGCCGGCAGGCGCATACAGGCACCGAGGGTGAAGAAAAGATTATTGCCGATGCAAGCTTGATGGCGGATGGCGCACATAATATTTACAGCATCTTTTCGAATGCAGATTTTCCTTTCCCTGAAGCGACGCTTGCCGACGGCAAGACAATGAAACTCGATCAGGCGGCGTTCAGTCTCTCTCGCACACTACCCAATCGCGACGACCGCAAGAAAGTATTTTCAACGTTCTTCACAAAGGTGAATGAGTTCCGCCGTACGTACGGCACACAGTTATCGGCAAATGTCAACAACCACCTCTTCTACATGAAGGCACGGAAATATGCCTCGTGTTTGGAAAGCTCGCTCGATGCAAGCAACATTCCTACAAAAGTGTATCACAGTTTAGTGGAAGGCGTGAATGCCAATCTTTCTACATTCCATCGCTACTTGAAAATGAGAAAGAGTATCCTGGGCTTAGATACACTGCATTACTACGATCTCTACGCGCCGCTGCTCAAGAATGTTGACCTAAAGTACTCTGTTGAGGAATCGCAAGAACATATTTTGAAATCGTTAACGCCACTCGGCAAGGAGTATGTTGCGACAGTGAAGAAATCCTTCGATGATCGCTGGATCGATATGTACCCTAACGAAGGCAAACGCTCGGGCGCGTATTCCAACGGCTCGGCGTATGATGTCCATCCGTATATGCTGCTCAACTACAACGGCCAGTACGACGATATGAGCACGCTTACGCACGAACTCGGTCACACGATGCAGAGTTATCTCTCCAATAAAACACAACCGTATCCGACTTCACAGTATCCGATCTTCGTTGCAGAGGTTGCATCGACGTTTAACGAAGCGCTCTTGATCGAGCATATGCTGAAGATTATCAAAGACGATCAGGTGCGGCTTGCGCTGCTCGGGCGATATTTAGAGAACATTAAGGGCACGGTCTTCCGGCAGACGCAGTTTGCCGAGTTCGAGCTTGCCATCCACGAGCTGGCAGAAAAAGGTGAAGCCCTCACGGGTGATAAGTTTAACGAAGTATATATGAACATCACCAAGAAGTATTACGGACACGATCAAGGGATCTGCATCGTCGATGATGAGATTAAAGTGGAGTGGGCATGGATACCGCACTTCTATTACAATTTCTACGTGTACCAGTATGCGACGTCGTTCACGGCATCGGCGGCGCTATCGGAGCAGGTGATTGCAGGTGATAAAACTGCGACGAAAAAGTATCTCGACTTCCTCTCCGCAGGCGGTTCGAAATATCCCATCGAACTGCTCAAAGATGCCGGCGTGGACATGACAACCTCCATGCCGCTCGAGCTGACAATGCAGAAAATGAACCGCGTGATGGATGAGATGGAAAAGATTCTGGCGAAGATGAAGAAGTAAGATGTAGATTTCTGAGTGTTGGTCGGGAGTTTAACTCCCGACCAACTTTGTTTACAGTTCTATTCTAAGTACGTTTGATTCAACATTATAGAACAAGTCGTCGAGCGATTCCTGAACCTTGATTGTCTCAGCTATCGCAGTTACAACCTTCGTATACGTGACGATCTCCCCAGACGTGAGCACCCTGCCTTTGCGGTTTTTGAGCCACTTCTCGCATACTTGATAACCTCCGATGTGATATTCCCAAACTTCAGAAGGAACACCAGAGAAGTACTTGTCGGGATTGAGATAAACTCGTTTCTTCTTCAGATCGTATGAAACTTTGGCTACCAGCATATCACCCGAGCCCTCGCATTTTGCAATTGGTTTGTCCAGCTTCTTGGATTTGAGCAAGTGTAGTTCCACAAGTTCCGCACCTTTCGCTGCAAGCTTTTGAAAGAGCTTGAAATTGTTGGTGAACGGGACATGGGGAAAATCGGTCTTCAAAAATTCAGCGTACTTCTTTCGGTAAACATTCGAATAGAGAACAGCGTAGATGTAGTGGAAGATGTCTTCAGGTGAAAGTTCTTTCTTGAACGTCTCCTTGAACGCCGAGAGGAGTTTCGGGTTGAGGTTTGGTTTTCGTGCGGAATAACCAGCTTGAGATTCGAAGACAAATGCAGCTTGAAATGTGTGGCGATGAGATCTACTATTGGAACTTCCTGTTACAGATTTATCATAGATGTAGAGAGGACAACAATAGTCGATTGTCTTGAGAGAGACCGCAACGTGTTCGACAATTTGACTTGAAACGAACACGTGGGACCAAGGGATTGCAGTTTCCACACGGCGAGGCAGTACGATGGCGTAATTCTGTTGAAGCATATGATGCATCACTTCCCTGCGGGCCCTCTCAACGAGAGCATCGTGGTAGAAGAGGTGTCTGATATCAAATGGCCGATAAAGAATCTGAGTGAAACACGAATCTCTATCCTCATCAGCCGCAACAGTTTTTCGGGCACCCTTGATCTTCCAAGCACCTGTATCAGTAAGATCGAACGTCTTGGCAATTAGCACATCATCCATCGATGGATTAGCAAATTGTTCGATTTTTCTACGGAGGGTTCGGTTATCAAAATCTATTACAAAATGATCTCGGGCGGTAACGATTCCAACACTATTAACCGGGAAAATAGAGTGAATGCTCGGGTAAGATTGAAAACGTTTCTGGAGTTTCTCTTCGCGTGGCACAAACAAGTATTGCGGGGAAGAAGGCTTGATAGTGTTCCATTCTGTTTTCTTATGATCGTATTTCAGCAGCCAATCGTACTTCTGCTCACGCAATCCCCAAAGTTCACTATGCCTGACGCTCTTCTCTCCATTCGAAGCTTTACGTTTTACGAAAAGAGCAATTGCCACACCTTGTTGGATGTCGAAAACATTTTCGTCTTTCGATCCATCAGGCGCTTTCTCCTTTTTCAGCGAGTTACCGTGAAGGTCAAGGATATTGATCTCATCAAACGAGTTCATCAGGGATTGACGCATACCACGAAAGGTTGGGTTATCAAGGTAGCTGTGATTAGTGATAAAGCCAAGCACACCTTCGCCAGCCTGGTCGATCTTCCACTGCGCGAAGCGAATGAACTTCACGTAATCATCTTGAAGCCATTTAGGATTCTTCTCGCCAAGTGGTTTGCCGTCAACCTTCTTGTAATTCTCAATCTGGTCTGTGATCCAATCCCCTTTGTTTGTCGAGTGCCCTGAGTAGGGAGGATTCCCAAGTATGACAATAATTGGTTTATCCTTCTTGACCCTTCCTGCCAAGTGCGACTCTTCAGAAAGAGAAGCCATGCCGAGGAAAGAACTTTGAGCCAGTTCTTCCATTTCAAGTGTGTTTGTGAGATAGAATTGGAAACGTTCGTCTCCGGAGAGTTTATGTCCCAATTCTTCAAGAAGGTAACCCATTTTCAGGTGTCCGGCTGCGTATGGAGCCATCATCAGTTCGAAAGCAAAGAAATGCTGGAGGATATGGTCTTCAATGAATTTTGCCTTTGAGCCTTCGCCATACTTAGAAACAAACTGTTGAACAGCGAGCTTGGCGGCTTCGGCAAGGAAGGTGAGTGTTCCGCCAGCAGGGTCAAGCACTGTAACAGAATGCGTTGCGAAACCGTCCTGACGTCCGAATGTTTCTTTGAGAATAATGTTGAGCGAACGGACTATATATGAGACGACTGGCTCAGGTGTGTAGTAGACACCACGTCGCTCACGTTCTTGCGGGTTGTATTCTGCAAGAAAGGTCTCATAGAAATGGAAGATGGGATCGCTACCTTTACCTTCCTTAAAATACTGATGAAGAATTTTCTTGACATCGGCGACGGCGAGAACTTCGGCAATGTCGTCAACTGTAGCCTGCAATTGTTCAGGCGGATCAAATGAGATGAAATGAAAAATGTCTCGAAGAATGCCGATAGTCTTTGGGATGAGATCATAAGCCAGTTTACGATTGAATGCACCATTTGCTCGTGTTCGTGCGGCGAAGAGGCCATAAGTAATGGTCTGAGCGTAGAGGTCGGCAAACTCGTCCGGTGTTAAGTTGGCTATAAGATGTTTCTGGAATGCCTCATAGAAACCGAGAATCTTCTTAGCGCCTTCAGTGCGTGCTTCACGAATTTCCTCTTTGATAACTTGGTCTCTGAGAAACCGAGTACGTGTTGCAAGTTCATTCGCTAGACTCTCCGCAGTAAACTTCGTAGGAAGCGAGAATTGAAAGAATTTTTCCAACAAAGCCGAGAACTCCATAATATGCTCGGCAGGTGGAATTGTCTTCAGTTTTGTTGGAATGTACGGGCGAGCAAGAAGGACTGCGTCAACTCTCTTGCCATTGCGATACAGCCGAAACTCGTAGAAATTTGTTAGAATGAGATTCGGGAAAGTGCCAAGGTACCGTTTCAGCTGGTCGGTGGTTTCAATGTCATCAAGATTAGCGTTCGGCGCTTTTGCCTCAACGTAACCGACCTGAGAATGTTTGCCATCCCAGACGCGGAAATCGGGGTTACCAGCCTCAGTTTTTTTTGGTAATACCGTAACATGAACTTTCTTGTGCCTCTCAGTTTGGGAAAATTGTTCAAGAAGTTCCGCAAGGGCAGAATAATAGGATTCCTCACGAGCATCGCCTCGCTTGGTGGTAGAAGCTACTTTGTTAATGTATGTGTCGATCATTTGCTATATGCCCCATTCCTCAGTGGGTTTGTTAGGATGCAAAGATACAAATAACTCATTTATAAACATAACTCGCCGCGTACCTCGTCCTCGGAATAACATACGTCAACTCTCTCTCGACCGTCATCGGGTCGGCGAGAGTGGCAAATGTTACTTCAATGCTTTCTCGTACGCTGTCGCTTCCTGTAATTTGAAACTCCACGGGGATCTTCAAGATGGAGTCGGGGAATGAATACCACGAAATGGTTTGCAAGCCGTTGTCATTACGGAACTTCCAATGCGTGTCGAACGATGTCATCTTATCTTTTCCTAAATAATATGTTACGGTAACGGTGTACGGTCGCGTTACTGCCCGAAGCGTAAGCTCTACATTATAGTTTGTAGTTGTATCATTCAGCTGATGTTTTTGTTCCTGTCGTTCTACCGTCAGCCAAGTCGTATCAAACGCATTGCTCGGCGTGATTGTCGCTGATGTGGCTCGAGTATCGATGAGCGTGTCGTTACCGCCGTGCGTGATGTTCAGATCAGACAGGTACTCACCGCTTTTTATCGAGATCTCTTTCTTGTGCTTATTCATATCATAGCGCTGCTCGATGCGGAGATCGCGGTGCCAGTACGTATCGTACACAGGTTGCGTCATTAAATAACCCGCAAAGGCAACGAACGCAATTACGACAACACTCAACGCTCCTATTGTTCGTGCTCGTGGAATAAATAAAGTTAGTTGAGGAGTGTCCCGTACAACGGCAGCACCGACATACAGAAACGGAAGAATGTAGAGACTGAGAAAAAGAATCATCCCGCCGTTGAACATCAGCCATGTCGGAATGTCAGCAGAAAGCGCCATTGCTGCCCCGCGGAAGAACAAAGGACTCCATTCAGAGAACACCACGCGCAGCATCCACCATGGTGAAAGGAGGAGGAAGAGTACTTTCAACACGGGGTTACGGAAGAGTATCGCAAGACTCACGAAAAGTAATGCAACACTTGGTTCGATGAGGAGTTTAACGTTCATTAACCCGAACAGGATGAGAAATGCGAGGAGGGCTATCATTCCTCGTTTGAAAAAAACATACGGGCATTGCGACAGACGAAGCTTCTGACTGATGCGCAATGAGAACCACACGCCAACACCCATTGCGACTGCCGCAAGCAGATAATACAGAGGAATCGCTGTCATCCACGGATGACGAATTCCACGCAGTAGTCCGATGAGGTCGGAGGAGAACCAGCCACAGGCAACAATGATGAGCGAGAAAAGCCACATTTTTATGCCTGACCATTTTATTCTATTAGTAGACTCAGGCATCTCACGCCGTTTTCGAATTGCAATGAATGCAATAATCATCAAAACGAGTGTTACTCCGACAAACGTGTACAATAACGGAAACGAGATGAAGATTGGAGTCTTTCCTACAACATAAAGCCAATACTGTTCAGTCTCATGACTTGGTACTCCACTATCAAATCTTTCCACAAGTTTGATGATGACGTCGCCTGTTCGTTTGAGTCCACGCGGATCGAAGTTCTCAAAATTATCACGCGGCGTGTGTATGGGTTTCGTGACGTCCGTTGTGAAATCGATAGCAGGAATGCCTTTTCGTAAAAATGATTCGTGATCGGAGCCGGCCCCTTGCTCTTGTGCGTAATTCACTGAGTAGAAATGTGTTGCGTACGAGAGGTTCTCATAGCCGAGGTTATAGAATTCTTCGATAGCAGCGCTCACAAGCCATTGCGGTGCGCTACGTCCATGTGTATCGGGGTCAAGGTCGATTTTCCCAAGACCATTTGCCATATCGATTTGCAGCATCATCGCAACGCTGTCAAGTTCAGGATAGTGCTCGACAAAATATTTTGAGCCTTCGAGTCCTTGCTCCTCACCGCCCCAACAGCAGAAGACAAGCGTTGATTGCGTTGCACGCTGACACAAAACCCGCGCCGCTTCCATTACAACTGCCGAGCCGGAACCATCATCATCGGCGCCGGGAATTTCAGGTCCTGCTGAATCAATATGCCCGCCGATGAGGATACTCCGTTTCGTTGCACCGCGTTTTATACCGATAGCAATACCGCTGGTTGTGTTGGCTCTGGTGGAATATGGCATTGCCATAACATACGATGTATCGCAGCCGTACTCTTTGAATTTTTCGACGGCAAATTGTAGCGCTCGTTGTTCGGCAGGCGAGCCCATGGGGCGAGGACCGATTTCAACACTCAACACTTTTAGGAGTTGAGTGGCATTTTCTTGAGAGAAATCGGTTTGAGATACTACAGCATTAACGGATGCAAATACGAGAAGAAAGCAAAGGATGGATTTCATGATAACGTTTTGTTAAAAAAGTTCAGGAGTTTGTGTTCGTATTCCTTTCCTGCGATTTGCCAGATATTGTTATGTGAGGCTTCTTCAACAGGAAAAAGTTCTTTCGAACCGGTAGCCTGCTCATGCAACGCTATCGAATATTGATGCTTAATCAGGTGATCGTTCGTGCCGTAGATGAACAGGAGGGGAATACGAATTGTTTTCACTGCTTCGATCGGGGAAACATCGCTCGCTTTGAAATGCGCCATCAACTCCGAGCGGACGATGACGATATTCCTCAAAAAATGAAATGGCAATTTGATTATACGCTTCTGATAATCGTCGAAGATGGAGCGGAGTGTTGCAAAGGAGTTTTCGGCAACGACGGCGGCGATGCGTTTGTCGAGCGAGGCTGCTTGCAACGCAACTGCAGCTCCCATGGATGTTCCAAAAATGCCGATCTTACCGAGTGTCATATCCGTACGCGAGACAAGATAATCGATAACACGTAATACGTCATGTTTCTCATAAAATCCGTAAGTACAGAATTTTCCATCGCTGTTGCCATGGCGTCGCGCATCGTACAGAAATATGTTATACCCTTGATCATGCAAAAGTTTTGCATGACGGATGCCGTCGATTTTGCAATCCGCAACGCCGTGAAGATACAAGATTGTTCCTTTCGCTGGTGCTACAGCTTTGATGAGCCAGCCATTAAGTTTCAATCCCTCGGCTGTGATTACGTTAATTTCTTCATACGTCAAACCTACATCTGATGGCGTGATCGGCAGATTGAGTGCGTGATAAAACTCCGCCGTTCTTCGGCGCGGCTGAAGCAGAATCACCGGACCAACGATGAACAGGACGATCGATACCGTTGCAAGAAATGCAAACAGTGCTATGATAAGGGCTAAAAGGATTGACATGTATTAGACTAATATTTGTAATGAAATATAGAGAGTGTACGTCTTGGAAGCAACTTTGGATTAGGCATATTCCATCTCATCAACTTTCTTCGTATATTTTTTCCGTCCATGACGTCATTCAAACATATCGCTATTGTGCACGATTGGCTGGTCAGCATGCGTGGCGGAGAAAAAGTTCTCGAAGTGCTATGCGAACTTTTCCCCGATGCGACGCTCTTCACCCTCGTCCATGCCAAAGGAAAACTTTCTCCGGTCATCGAGAGAATGAACATCAAAACATCGTTTATCCAAAAGCTTCCGTTTGGGCTAAGCCATTATCAACACTTCTTGCCACTGTACCCGACTGCAATTGAACAATTTGACTTGAGCGATTTCGATCTTGTTATATCAAGTAGTCATGCCGTAGCAAAAGGGGTGAGAGTTCGTAATACGTCATTGCATATCTGTTACTGTTATACGCCAATGAGATATATTTGGGATCAGTACGAAGATTATTTTAGCAAAGACAGGTCTTCTCTCACGGCACGCATAGGTATGAGAGTTTTTTTGAATTATCTGCGTAGGTGGGACGTCGCATCATCAAAAAGGGTTCATCACTTCATTGCCATCTCGAAAAATGTACAAGAACGCATCAAGCGTATCTACGGTCGTGAATCGGTCGTTATCTATCCTCCGGTAGATGTGCAGCGATTTCAGCTTTCTCATCAAAACGAAGGATATTATTTGATAGTCTCTGCGCTTGTTCCCTACAAACGCATTGATATTGCCGTTGAGGCGTTTAATCAACTTGGTGAACGATTAGTTATTGTTGGCAGTGGTGCCGAAGCACAAAAACTGCAAAAGATTGCAAAGAAGAATATCGAATTTGTTGGAAGAGCAAGTGATGAAGAACTATCAGAATATTACGCCGGTTGTCGAGCGCTGATCTTTCCGGGTGTTGAGGATTTCGGTATTGTTCCGGTCGAAGCAATGGCATGTGGTAAGCCAGTGATTGCGTTCAGGGAGGGTGGTGCGATGGAGACAGTTGTAGAAAACAAGAGTGGAATTTTTTTTCATGAGCAAAATGTAATAAGTCTTCAGAATGCAGTACAATCATTTGAGAAACTATCGTTCGATGCATCTGCTATTCGAGAGTATGCAATGATATTTGAGCGTGCAATATTTAAACAACAGATAGAAAAGTATATTTCAGAGAAGGCACGGGAGTTTGTTGCTAGAAGATAAGCTGCCCGGCTAGGACTCGAACCTAGACTTCCTTGATCCAGAGTCAAGTGTGTTACCAATTACACCACCGGGCAGTATATCGAAAAATACAGCATTAATATACTGAAATATGAGCTGAGTTGCAACGAATATGGCTTAATGCTGCAGAGAATCAATTCTCAATTCAAGACTCTTCAGAGCTTCACTCACTGTTTGATCGGTTGAAGCCAACACACGAGCTTGTGAAGCACATGATTTTGCTTTCTGTACCAAACCAATATCAATATACGAGTGTCCTAACGCTACCATAAGATCAACATTGTTGCTGAAGCCGCTATAGACACTATCCAGCAAGGGAAGGCTCTCAACGGTTTTCTGTAGTTCATTACAAAGCTTTCCTGTTCGTTCAAGAGCATGATGCGTGTACTCTATAGTTTTACCGTGGATATTCCTCCTGAGCTGAGTTGTGAGATAGAAATATTCTCTATCCTGCTTACCGGAGATGCGGCTGAACTCCGCCGCAAACGAGTACACCTGCGGAGAATTATTAATGTTCATCTCCTCAGTTATTGCTGTCATGGCTTGTGCAGTATCTCCCAGCGCAAATGAAGAAAGAGCAAGTATGGTTCTTACTTTCGGGTAGTAGGGATAATCTGTAAGCAATTCGTTTGCAAGGCGGCGAGCTTCAGTATATTGAGCTTCTTCAACGAGGTTAGCAGCCAGATAAAATCGTGCTTCAGCATTGTACGGGTTGTGTTCGACCGCGCTTCTGAATTTTTCAGTTGCGTCATTGTTATGTTGTTGATAACGGAGAAGGAGTCCGGTTAAATAATCCTTTTCTGATGTATATCTATTGAGGATATAAGGTGCAATCCAGAGTATTAAGAGAGTCCAAAGAAGTAATGGAACAAATCGCATCGTTCTCAGCACAGATGGAAGAGTAAAAGAAAGCGTTCTTGTTTTGATTTCTATTTGCTGAAACGAAATTCCCATAATCATCCAGAATGTAAGTGCAACCGGAGCTGTACGTAGATTAAGTGAAAACATATTATCAACGAGCGTCCCAGTAATGGCTGTGATAAAACCTGCATATACAATTCGTTGCTTCTTATCTGCCTGCCGATATGCTTGTAGGGTATATCGGAAAAAGAGAAATATAATTGCGCCGAACAGTAACAATCCAAGCATGCCTGTTTCGGAGAGAATCTCAAGATATTCATTGTGTGCGTGAGGAACTACGTCTTCTGATTTTACTATCCAATACTCAGGCGATCTGAATTTAGGGAGAAAGACGGCAAAGTTACCGATGCCGTTACCTATAATAGGAGATGAGAGAAACGCTTTCCAAGCTCCCCCATAGAAATAGAGACGGCGCAGTGTCGTTGATTGTGGACCTAATTCGAAAATGCCGCCGAGCCTTCGAACTATAACATCATGAAAAATGACAACGGTAGCTATCAGAACAACGAGAACTATCATGCCTGCTATCCATCTCGATCTCGAAGTGCGACATATCAGCACAATGTAGACGATACCGCTTATGACTAATGCAACCCAAGCGCTTCGTGATTCAGTCTTAATCAATAGATAAAATATGACAAGTGATAGCAGGATAAAACCGACTTGTTGGATTGAACGTGTGCGGCATGTTAAGACTTGACTGATGATTAATGGAAATATCAACATGAGATAACCTGCGAAATATGTTTTATTTCCGAACGTAGAACTCAATGTTACTTGAGAAAATATTTTGTACAGATCTGTCCCAGCAGGGATGAGATGATGAGCAAATGAAACACCGCAGACAATTAAGGTAACAAGTATCATTGCTCTGAATGCATGTTTTGTATTAAGGCTTCTGGCGCTAACGAAGAACGTGACAGCATAGCACACAACTTGTACGAGACTTGAATAACTCAGATAATGGTTCGTCGTCTGAGAAATCGAAAGAATACATGCTGATAGATAAAATAACAAGAAGGTCTGGACAGCAGAAAGCGATATGTTGTGTTGGAGCTGAGAGAGATACTGAATTGCGGAGTTAGCGATGATCGCTGATGTAACTATGAGAATGATATAAGGCTTCAAAAACGTCCCATCGTAAACATCCACAACAAAAACGAGTATGGTTGCTGAAAACATTGTCAGCAAGAGAAAAGATGTTACACGTTTGTTATCGTATGTATGAAAACTTTGTCGACTCAAGGTACTTTTGATGAAAATACACGGTTAAATAATGTGCTGGGATCAAAGTGCTTGATTTTCTAACAAAAGTCAAGCTGATTTTCTTGAAATGATCACCGTAAGTGTTTGACTTTCAACAGTAATTTTGCTATATATTGTACGCATGAAGCTCAAATTCGCTAGAATATGAAACACGAAGCTCCAACTTTGCTCGTCGATACTCCCGGTAAATCTTCAACAACACAAAAGCGTGAAGTCATAGGCGAGCGTGAAGGGATAACGCTCTATCATTCTGAAAAGCCCGATCTCATTATCCAAGAATTTAGAGAAGCATCTTCAGGTGAGCATGGTAAATCCTCACTTTCGACACAAGAGATACACGCATTGAGAAATGATATATCTTCTTACCTGTTTGAATACATAGAAGGTTTTCGCATCGGTACGCATTTCGTTAGCAAGTTTTCCACAACTGCAATGGTGGTGAAACGAACAGAGATGATGCCGCTCATCGTGAGAGTGTATAACAGCGGAAGTGGGTCGTTATTTAAAAGATTTGGGACAAAAAACAATAGCGCATTGGAATTTCCAGTGATTGAACATTATTTCATTGGTGGGCGACGCGGCCCGCAATGGATCAATGAGTACCATGCCTATGCGTTTAATCTGTTGACGCCTGAAGAATATAAGCAAATCAATCGTATCGCATCGAAAGTGAATGCAGTGCTGCGCGGGTTATGCGACCGACGTCAGCTCTATATTGCGAACCTCCAGCTTGCATTCGGAAAATATAAAGATCAAATAATTCTTGGCGATGAGCTATCACCCTTTACATGTCATTTCTGGGATGTCGCTCAAAAAGGTAAAACGGATCAGGATCGATTTCTTCCCGATCAGGATCATGCAGTTGATGCCTTCAGAGAATTATATGGCAGATTAATGTTGACAGTGTAGGACCGAACGATTGACGATTACTAAATATGGTCTGGATGTTTTTATTAAATCGTTGATGCTGCTGTTTATTGTAGGATGTCTTTCGTGGTATGGTATTGGTCATGACATAGTGCGATATTCGATCGTATCAGTCATTATCGTTATAATCTGTTTGGTGATAAATTTTTTCCGTGACCCCGACCGTACGACGCCAAACGATGAACGCAGCGTCATATCGCCTGCAGATGGGAAAATAGTTATTATTAAAGATGTTGTTGACAATGAATATCTCAAGGGAGATGCAATTCAAGTCAGCATTTTTATGTCGCCGTTGAATGTGCATGTAAATCGTTTTCCGATTACCGGAACAGTAGAATTTTTTCAACATGTTCAGGGCGAATATATTGTCGCATTTGATGAAAAATCATCGGAACGAAACGAACGCACACTGATCGGTGTTCAGGATGAAGGATATAAGGTATTGTTCAAGCAGATTGCAGGCGCGGTTGCGCGACGAATTGTTGCCCCTATTTCTGTCGGGCAAAAGGCTGTTCGTGGAGAGAGATTCGGCATGATAAAGTTTGGCTCCCGTGTTGATGTGTTGATGCCGCGATCGTCTCACATCAACGTGCAGCTCAATGATCGTGTCGTAGCAGGCGAAACAATCATCGCAACATATTCATAACAACGATCTCTGTCATGGATTCGTTGAATACAATGAAAGGTACATCGAAATGAAAATTACACGAGCGGTTGTTCCAAGTTTATTTACCGTTCTGAATATTTTTTGCGGGTTTATTTCAATTCTTCATACCACTGAGGGCGACTTTATCCGCGCTTCGTGGTTTATCGTCCTTGCGGGAATCTTTGATGTGCTTGACGGGATCATGGCGCGCATAACGAAATCCTCAAGTGATTTTGGCGTCGAGTTTGATTCTCTTGCTGACGTTGTTTCCTTCGGTGCCGCACCAGCGCTGCTTGTTTACAAGCTTAACTTATACAGCCTCGAAGGGCTCGGAATGTTATTGAGCGCCATGCCGATGATCTTTGGCGCATTGCGGCTTGCACGTTTTAACGCTCAGGTTGTCAGTTATGATAAGGACTACTTCAAAGGATTGCCAATCCCCGCCACCGCAATTACGTTGTGTTCATTCGTGTTGACATTTTATCATCCCGGCGTAGGACTCAACAGCATTGAGTCATCAGTTTTACCGACGATGGTCGTGTTGCTCTCGTTGTTGATGGTAAGCAATATCAAGTACGATGCTGTGCCAAAATTCACAAAACGTGGAATCAAGCAACATCCTTTACGATTTACAATCGGTATCATGGGCTTGACTGCCATTGTCATTACGAATGGACAAGCATTATTTCCATTTTTTGTATTTTTTGTCGCTACAGGTCCGTTACGCTATGTAGTACAGTTTATTCAACACGCTCTTCATCCAGCCGCCAAGAGCGTAGATGAAAAGGACACAGAAATAACTAGTGTTGACGTGTAAGAATTCCCGTGTATCTTGCGAAAGTTGTAGTCACATTACGAAAATCAATTCTTGACCCTCAAGGCAAGGCAGTGCATCATGCCTTGGGAAGCATGAATATGCCGACTGTTCAAGACGTGCGCATTGGAAAATTCATCGAAATGAAAATAGATACTGTTACAATGGAAGATGCCGAACGTGTTACAGCAGAAGCTTGTAAGAAATTGCTGGCAAACCCTGTCATGGAAGATTTTTCTTTTTCACTGGAGAAAATCCAATGAGCATGAGAGTTTTGAAATTATTAGTGCTTAGTGAAACAAATCTCGTTGCTGTAAAAACTCATATCCAGTGTTGATATGACGAAACTTAAATTTGGCGTTGTGGTGTTTCCCGGCTCTAATTGTGATCACGATGCATATTATGTTATGAATAATATCTTGCAACAGGATACAAGGTACCTCTGGCATAAAAATTCATCGCTGGAAAATGTTAATGTTGTTATTCTCCCCGGGGGGTTTTCTTACGGGGATTATTTACGTTGTGGCGCAATCGCCAGATTTTCTCCTATTATGAAAGAGGTTATCTCATTTGCGCTCGATGGCGGAGTGGTGATTGGGATTTGTAACGGGTTTCAGATTTTATGCGAAGCGGGGTTATTGCCTGGGGCATTGCTGCGTAATGCAGGCTTGACGTTTGTGTGTAAGTTCGTTAACTTGAGAGTAGAACATGCGAATTCAATGTTTACCTCGAAATGCCGAAAAGGAGATGTTTTGCATATTCCCATAGCACACGGCGATGGTAATTATATAACAGATGATGCTACTCTTGAGCATCTTGAAAACAATAATCAAGTTCTTTTTCGATATTGTGAGCCTGGTGGGGTGTTAAGTGAAGCAGCAAATCCTAATGGATCGCGGAACAACATTGCAGGCATTATCAACGAACATGGCAACATTATGGGGATAATGCCCCACCCGGAACGCGCGTCTGACCCGGTTCTCGGTCATACCGATGGGCAAATAATTTTTTGCTCGCTTATTCAAAGTTTATCGCATCGCGAGCATATTCATGATCAATTGGTGGTAGAAAGGAGTTAACTATGTTTAGCAATATCGGCACGCCGGAAATTTTAGTGATCGGTTTGATTATTCTTGTTTTATTTGGCGCAAAAAGAATCCCGGAGTTCATGCAGGGTCTTGGCAAGGGTGTTCGCGAGTTCAAGAAGGCCGCTCGTGACATTCAAGATGAAATCGAAAAACCGGGCGAAGGCAAGAAGATAGAAACAAAGTAACATCTGCATTTGTAACGCACGGCAGAATGATGTTAATGCGGCGCAGGAGAACGTCCTGCGCTCTGCATTCCAACGAATATCCTTTCTTACGTTTTTCTAAGGTTCTACATTTTGAACAACTTTGTATCTCTCCGCCAGAAACTTGCCGGAGGTGAAATAACATGCGAGCGTATTGTGGAAGAAGCTCTTCGCAATATCGGGGTGAAGAAAAAGCTCAATGCATTTCTCGCAGTATTTGAAGAAGCAGCAGTAGCACATGCACGTGTTGTTGATAAGAAGTTTTCTGCTGGCACCGCAGGACCGCTTGCAGGTATGGTCATTGCTGTGAAAGATAATCTCTGTATGAAGGGAAAGACCGTAACATGCGCGTCACATATTCTTGAACATTTTATCGCGCCGTACGACGCGACAGTGATTCAGCGTCTTCAAAAAGCAGATGCGATTATTATCGGCAAAACGAACATGGATGAGTTTGCCATGGGATCGTCGACGGAAAATTCAGCATTCGGTGCCGTTCGCAACCCTGTCGACGAAGCACGAGTGTCCGGTGGATCAAGCGGCGGTTCTGCGGTTGCCGTTGCCGCGAACATGGCAATTACAGCGTTAGGCAGCGACACCGGCGGTTCCATTCGTCAGCCGGCGGCTTTTTGTGGTGTTGTCGGCTTGAAGCCAACATACGGCAGAGTTTCGCGATATGGCTTGGTGGCTTTTGCATCTTCGTTTGATCAGATTGGACCATTTGGAAAAACTGTGAGTGATGCGGCATCTGTGCTCAATGTTATCGCCGGGTATGACCCGTGTGATTCAACATCTGCCAATCTTCCGGTTCCTGACTATTTGAAACATCTTACCGGGAATGTGATGGGGTTGCGCATCGGTCTTCCGAAAGAGTATTTCACTTCCGGTCTTGATCCTGAGATTCGCGGCGCAATCATGAAGCAGGTAGATATTCTGCAACAGCATGGCGCGATAGTGAAGGAAGTTTCGCTGCCGCATTCGGAATACACGGTAGCAACATATTATATCTTAGCAACGGCTGAAGCGTCTTCAAATCTTGCGCGCTATGATGGCGCGCGCTACGGTAGGCGTGCTAAAGGAGTAAAGGATATAACAACAATGTACACCAAGTCGCGCAGTGAAGGTTTTGGCGATGAAGTGAAACGCCGTATTATGCTCGGCACCTATGTACTGTCGGCAGGATATTATGATGCTTATTATCGTAAAGGCCAAAAAGTTCGTCGTCTCATCAAAGAAGATTTCGATAAAGTGTTTTGCGAAGTCGATTGCTTGATAAGCCCGACCTGTCCAACCACTGCGTTCAAGCTTGGCGAGAAAATGGATGACCCGATACAAATGTATCTCAACGATATTTATACGGTCTCAGCAAACTTGGCAGGGATTCCGGGAATGAGCATTCCGTGTGGAGCCGATGCTAAGGGATTGCCTATCGGGCTTCAAATCCTTGGAAAGCAATTTGATGAGGAGACGATTTTGAGAGTGGGAGATTTTTTGGAGAACGTACATAATTGATATGGACACCTACGGCAACGCAATACTTGGAATAATATTTTTGCTGTTAAGTGCAGCTGGAACGTTTTTGATGTTCCATCTCTGGGGATTTCCTTTTGATCATGAAAAACTCAAAAGCTCAGCTCCCCGAAAGTTAGTAATCTTGCATCATCTGATCGGATATGCCTATGCTATCATTTACATCTACATGATGTCTGAGATGATCCCGCGATTGTGGCATTATCAGATAGAATTTCCCGCGCGAACGGTTGCGCACCTGATGTTAGGCATGACAATCGGGATTATCATCATTGTCAAGGTTGCGATTGTCAGGTTTTTCAAACATCTTGAGTCGGAGCTTGTGCCGTTTCTGGGTGTGGGCTTGTTCGTCTGTTCATTTCTCTTAGTCGGCTTGTCTGTCCCGTTTGCGTTGAAGGAGTTATCGTTGCTTCGAAGCACTGTCGGAGGAACAGCATTCAGTCAGGAAAATATTGAACGCGTAAAAATGCTGCTGCCGAAAGCAGGGCTACCATCCGAGGCTTCCCTTGATGAGCTTGCAACCGTGCATAGTTTCAAACAGGGAAGAGAGGTTTTATTGTCGAAGTGTGTACAGTGCCACGACTTGCGCACAGTGTTGCTCAAGCCGCGCACGCCCGATAACTGGGTGCAGACAGTGAATCGTATGGCGGAGCGCTCTGTGTTTAACCCGATTAGCGATGAAGAGCAATGGCGTGTAGCCACTTATCTGATAGCGATTTCACCCGAGTTACAGCGCGGAATGCAGCAAAAACGTCTTCAAGAGCCGAGTACAGCAAAAACAGTCAATGCAAATGATGCCGGAAACCTTTCGGCGATGCTTGAAGCTGCAGCAGCGAAATCATTCGATCTTCAAACGTCGAAACAAACGTTCGAGGCGACATGCTCGCAATGTCATCGATTGACAAATGTTGAAAAATCGCCCCCGGAGTCAGTCAAAGAAACTGCCGAACTGATTACGCGCATGATCGACAACGGCTTGAAGTCATCTGAAGAAGACCTTGAACAAATTGCATTTTATTTGGCGAAAACGTATGTGAGGCAATAATTATTTCTGATTATTAGTTGTTAGTTAATCTATTAATGATATTTTTTTTATTTAAATATGAGTATTCTCGTTGATAAAAAAACACGTCTCGTCGTCCAGGGAATAACCGGCGGCGAAGGAACATTCCATTCACAGCAAATGATCGCGTACGGAACGAAGGTCGTTGCCGGAGTTACTCCCGGCAAAGGCGGCCTACAATACAAAGGGAACGAAGAGTACCCTTTCAAGAAACCTGTGCCGGTTTTTAACACGGTTGCTGATGCAGTAAAGAATGAGGGCGCAAATGCTTCGGTCATTTTTGTCCCCGCAGGTTTTGCTGCCGAAGCGATTATGGAAGCGGCAGAGGCGGGCATCAAGCTTATCGTTACGATTACAGAAGGAATTCCTGCCCGCGACATGATCAACGTCTACGAATATCTCCAACATAATAACGTGCGGATGATAGGTCCGAATTGCCCCGGCATTATTACTCCGGGACAATGTAAAATTGGTATAATGCCGGGATTTATTCACAGGCCAGGTACTGTCGGACTTATTTCGCGGAGCGGCACGTTAACATACGAAGCTGTTTGGCAGGTGACGGAGCTCGGGCTTGGTCAATCAACCTGTATCGGTATCGGTGGAGATCCGGTGGTTGGTACGCGGTTTATCGATGCGCTGAAATTATTCAAAGAGGATGACGGTACCGATGCTGTTATTATGATCGGTGAAATTGGTGGTACGGCAGAAGAAGAAGCCGCTGAGTATGTGAAGAAGAATTTCAATAAGCCGGTCATCGGGTTTATTGCCGGACGCACTGCACCTCCGGGAAGACGCATGGGACATGCGGGCGCTATCATTTCCGGCGGCAAGGGAACTGCTGCGGAGAAAATGGCTGCGATGAAGAAAGCCGGTATTCATGTTGTCGAAAGTCCTGCCATGATCGGTATTACTGTACAAAAAGTATTGGGAACAAAGAAGAAAAAATCTGTTGTTGTATCGAAGAAGAAAAACGTATCAAAGAAAGGGAAGGGGAAGCAATGAGTCATGGTCCGGAATTTCTGAAGCTTGTTGACGATGCAAAACGTTGCATCAAACAAACAATCCCTGAAGAAGTCAAGACGAGATTGGATAAAGGCGAACAACTTCTCCTCGTCGACACGCGCGAAGATAACGAATGGGGAAAAGGGCACATCAAAGGTGCGGTCCATCTCGGCAAAGGCATCATTGAAAGAGATATTGAAGCAAAAGTCGCTGATAAACAGCAAGAGATTATTCTTTATTGCGGCGGCGGATTTCGCTCAGCGCTCTCAGCAGATAATCTTCAGAAAATGGGATATACAAACGTCGTCTCGATGGACGGCGGCTGGCGGCGATGGGTCGAGCTGGGATATCCGACAGAGTAAAATTCCCAATAACAAACCTCAAAAACCAAATAGCATACAAACATCAAACAATTAATGGAGAATTACCTTGATTGAACGAACATTAGCGATACTTAAACCTGATTGTGTTAAAAAGAATCTCACCGGCGAGGTCATCTCACGCATAGAAAAAGCGGGGTTCAGAATTCTCGGCATGAAGAAAGTCCGCTTAACGAAAGAAACGGCGGGTGGGTTTTATGCTGTACACAAAGACAGACCATTTTATGACGGCTTGGTTGAGTTCATGAGTTCAGGTCCATGCATACCGATTGCTCTGGAGAAAGAAAACGCCATTGCAGATTACCGCACACTCATCGGCGCTACGGATCCGAAAGATGCTGCTTCGGGAACTATACGCAAGCTCTACGCTGATAATAAGGGAGAGAATATTGTACATGGTTCCGATTCAGTGGAGAACGGCAAGATTGAAATTGCTTACTTCTTCTCAGAGAAGGAATTGACGGAGCTTAACTAACTTGTAATCATTGCGAAGGTTTTAAACCTTCGCAAGGGTGTCTCGTTGCTTCCTCGCCTCGTAGAGAAACACCGCGCTCGCACTTGCAACATTCAGAGAATCGGTTCCATTCATCATGGGGATGGCAACGTGACTTGAACAAACCTTCAGAATCTTATCTGAGATACCTTCTCCTTCATTGCCAAAGACAATACATGTGTTGCCCATAAAATTTGTGTTATGGATTGTTGATTGCTCGTCTGGGTGAGCAGCAATGATGTTTGTGTGAAATGTTTTTTGGAGGGACTGCAGCGCGCCTGCGAGATCTGCTGTATGCACGACAGGAAATTGAAACACTGTTCCCATCGAGTTGCGCACAGCACGTCGGAGATACGGGCTGCTTGAAGTTTCTCCAACGATGATTGCATCGACTCCAAAAGCAGCACAATTCCTTACGACAACACCGACGTTCTCGGCATTGACCAATCCATCGAGTGCCACGAACAAGTAGGGCTCTGACATTTGTCGCAAAATCACTTCAAGGAATTGTTGTTCAGGAACTTTTGCAACTGCCATGATGCCTTGGTGCAGATTGTAGCCGACGATGCTTTGCAACAGCTCTTTATCAGCGATAAAGATATCGAACAACGGCTGCTCGGTATGAAAAAGCCGTTTGTACCATTCTTCCGTTACCAATACTGAAACCACTGTAAGGGGTGAATCGAGCAAGCGGCGAACAACTTTTTCACCCTCTGCCACAAAAATTCCCTCTTTGATATGTTCAAGCGGTCGACGCAATGTTCGATATGGCTGCAGCCCTGGAAGATCGAGCGATGTCACGTTGTGAACGTTTGGTGAACTTTTCATATATTTGGTAAGATACACGGTCGATATTACATAAACAAACATGCCACGCACGTTTGAAGTGCGCAGAGCATAACAGAGATTGGCTATGAAGATCATTATCACAGGTTCGCATGGATTCATTGCAAAGGCAATTCTCCCCACGCTCGAGAACAAAGGGCACAATATTTTCAAGCTTGTACGATCGGCAACAAATCTGAAACCCGATGAACGATTCTGGGATCCGTACAGGCGAGAACTCGACCCACACACGGTCGAAGGTGTGGATGCGGTAATTCATCTTGCAGGTGAAAGCATTGCAGAGGGGAGATGGACCCCAACGAAGAAGCAACGTATTATAGACACGCGAACAATACCAACTCGTTTTCTTGCAGAAACTCTTGCGGCATCTGCTCGTCCTCCAAAAGTTTTTGTTTGTGCGTCGGCTATTGGATATTATGGGGATCGTGGTGAAGAATTGCTGACTGAAGAAAGTTCTCCCGGCACAGACTTTCTTGCAAATGTGTGTCGAGAGTGGGAAGTTGCAACGGTTCCTGCTGCAGTAAAGGGAATTCGTATTGTCAATCTTCGCTTCGGACTCATACTGAGTCCGTCAGGCGGCGCACTTGCGAAACTGCTCCTGCCATTTAAGTTTGGTGTGGGCGGCAGACTCGGTTCTGGCAAGCAGTATTGGAGCTGGATTGCCATTGATGACGTGATTGGAGCAATTCACCATGCGCTGATGAATGAAAATGTAAGGGGACCTGTAAATATCGTGGCTCCTCATCCTGTTACCAACAATGAGTTCACGAAAATACTTGGCGGAGTTCTTTCACGACCTACGATGTTCCCAGCACCGTCGTTCGCATTACGGCTTGCATTGGGTGAGATGGCGGATGCGTTGCTGCTTTCGAGTGCAAACATAAAGCCCAACAGACTTATTTCCACAGGGTATACCTTTCGTTTTACTCAACTCAACGATGCGTTAACTGCGTTGTTGTCGCAGAGCTGAGTATTGCGCAAACAAATGGATTACGAGCTTGCACAGGCGCGACTGCAAAAGTCAATTGGTTTGTAAACAAAAGATTGAAGAAGCTAACTATGTCGTATCGACATAATGTCTCCGTCCTTGACGATGTATTCCTTTCCTTCGAGCCGCCAGAGACCGGCTTCTTTCGCTTTGGCGAACGATCCACCGTGTGCAATAAAGTCGTCGTAGTGGACGACCTCGGCGCGAATGAATTTGTTCACGAAATCGGAGTGGATGACGCCAGCCGCTTCCTGTGCAGTCATGCCACTCTTGATCGTCCATGCCCTGCATTCGTCTTCGCCGACGGTAAGAAATGATTGCAATCCGAGGAGCGCATACGCCTCACGAATCAGAGCGTCGAGCGCGGATTCCTTAATGCCGTACTCGTCCATGAACACCCGCGCTTCGTCGTCGGGAAGCTGGGACATTTCCATCTCGATCTTTCCAAAGAACGACATTACCTTCGTGTTCTTCGATTCTTTCTTTGCGGCAACAGACTTTACGGTCTCGCTCGCCGCGGGTCGCTGCGACTCATCGAAGTTTAGCGCAATAAGCACCGGCTTGATGGAGAGTAGCTGGTATGTTTTGAGAATCAGAGTTTCTTCTTTCGTGAATTCGACTTCGCGCAGAGGTTTCTCACCCTCGAGGAGCTTATGGCATTTTTCCAGCACCGGCAATTCCTTTTTGAGATGCTCGTCGCCGGTTTTCAAAACCTGTTTCTTGATCCTGTCGATGCGGGTTTCGATGATGGAAAGGTCAGAGATGATGAACTCCGTTTCGAATGAGGCGATGTCGCGCACGGCGTCGATGGAACCGTCGGGGTGCGGAACGGCATCGTCGGCAAAGCAACGGACGACCTGCACGAGGGCGTCGTTTGTTTTGACGTTTGCCAGGAAGTTGGTGGTGAACTGCGTCGAGCCCGACTCGCCCTTTTGTAACCCTACCACGTCGACAAATTCAATCGTTGCGTGCACCGTGCTCTTGGGTGAGAAGATGGATGAGCATTTATCAAGACGGGCATCCGGGATTTTCACGATGGCATGATGAGTTTCCGCCTTAGCGAGAGCGGAGGGGTCGATGTGTGTTTTTGTGATGGTCTGAAAGAGCGTCGATTTTCCTGAGAACGGAAGCCCGACAATACCTATTTGCATAGTTTAATATTCCTTTTTGTGAGAGAAGACTGCTGGAAGATACGAAAAATGGTGGAGAGTTTCTTAAGGATGGAGTGTTGAAGCTGTCGGGAAATTTGTGTATGTTTAACAATATAATATGAATAATAATTACATAGACGTTATTAATAACATACCAGCTATTGAAGCTTTGAGATCGCACACTACTGTTATACTCGGTGCGGGTTTCTCTAGAGACTTCAATAATAGCAAGCTTCCCCTTGCCACTGATTTTCTTGATGTAGCAAAAAAAAATGGCATTTTCAAACCTGAATCTAATCACAAAGATTTAGCAGACTTTGTTAAAAAATACTTTCGGGATTATCGGACGGTAAATATTGAAACGCTGGCGACTTTTTTAACTTCTGATGTTCTTCCCGAGCCTGGTATCCAAAAAGAGTTTCGTACCAAAATGTATGCAGACCTCAAGGACATTATTGTTTCTACACTTGAACACGTACACCAGGATCCTTCCAGCGAAGTAGTGTTAGAGAAATATAAAAAGTTTTGTAATTTTCTTTTGGATATCGAAGCAAACATAATTACTTTTAATTATGATTTGATCTTAGATCAACTTTTATCTGTTACGGGACAATGGTCTCCATTTGATGGCTATGGTATTCGTATGAAACCCTATAGAGGGAAGTCTCATATTGAATTTCTTCTACGTCAAGCGGTAGCATACCCTACACAAATCTTTGGCAGTAGTAAGAACGATTTGCGTCGTGTGTTTGTCGTCCAGCCAAAATCAACAGTAGAGTACCAAGATAGAATTAAAAACATCTTTGGGTCACTCTTCTTTTCATTTCAATCCAAGACTACGTTAGAATTCTTCGATTGGCTGTTCCCACAAATCAAGCATAATAGTATTTATAATGCTCAGAAATCACCACCTTCTTAAGCACTTTTTCCCCTCGATACATGTAAAACAACCCGAGTTCCTTTTCACTCTGAACTTTTTTATTTGGTCTCATATATTGATTCTGAACTTTCAGCGAAGAATATGGATTTCTACTTTGTCGGAGGTGAGCATCTCATTAGCAACGAAACAAAGAACCCCGCCCGGATTGCTCCGATCGGGGTTTGTCTATATCGCTTTGGAGGCTGTTATTACTTAATGAGAATCATTTTCTTCATCGCATTGTACACTGGTCGGCTGTCCTCAGTTCTCAGCGCAGTGATGCGATAAAAGTAAATACCCGATGGCAAATTCGACGCATCAAATTCTACAGACTGCTCACCATCTTCTAATTCTTGATTATCTAATAAGTAAGCAACTTGCTGTCCGAGCATATTGTAGATTGTCAACGTTACCCTTGCCTCTTCCGGCAGATTGAATTCAATCGTTGTCGATGGGTTGAACGGGTTCGGATAATTTTGACGAAGCTCAAACTGCTCAGGAAGCACATCGTTTGCATCAGCATGTCGCTGCGGACGAATGACAGGCGTGTTGCCCGGAGGTGCATGCAAGAAGTACACTTCACTTAATCCATGCGCGCCTGCAATGACCAGTGGTGAAAACGATGCCGCAACATAAGGTCCATCGAATGCTGCATTAATGCGGCTGATACAATTATCCAGCGCGGCATAGGTTGCAGAATCAAAATTTATGCAATAGGTAAGAGCGGAATCTGCAAGATAGATAATGTCTGCAATCGATTTACCGTTGCAAGGGTCACCTGAATTCACAGTATCGTTATACACTAACGTGCAGAACAACGCTGCATTTGTATCCAATGGCTCGGTGAAACCGGAGTCGTTAGCGATACACGCAAGCTTCAATGCGTGCAATTCGCCAAGCAGGTGATTATCGTGTTTCTTAACGTGCGGGTTCTTCAACTGCTTCACGAAAGGTTTCGTACTGCCATTACCATTAACAATAAGATCGAAACAGCGAGGCTCGCCGGTATGCGGAAAATATTTTCTATCAGCTTTCATGTAGCGAATCCAACCGCGCGCGCTGTCCTTTGGCTGAGGAATACCTACCACCACACCATTAGGTCGCGTAACGATCTTTTTGTAAATATATTCGAGAGCATTGCCGCCATTCGGCTCGATGTGGATAGGCTCGTAGTTGATGGCTTTCAAATCTTTATTCTTCTCTCCAACTTGAATGTTATCTTTTGTCCACCACCAGTTATTGGCTTTTGAGCTCGAATCTTTTTTCTCCACCCTCAGGCAAATGGTAACGGAATCACCCGGAGCGACGTTCATCCCGCCCAGATCAAGCACCTTACCCTTATCATTAATGGTAGCAGATGGGAATCCGCCGGCATCCAACACAGCAACGATGTGAGTATTGAACTTCGCGTGGAGATCATTGTTGACGGAATCTGTGGTATTGTAAAATTTGAAACAGACATTACTCCCCGTAAGTTTTCCTGATTTTGCTTTCTTCTGTGCAAGATCATCCTGGCTGAATGTGCGGTATTTTGCCTCATCGGCATGCAGGGCAGTAACGAACAACAGAGTAAAGGTCAACGAGAAAATATAGAACTTGGTGTGTGAAATCAACGTTTTAAAGGGATGTATCATAGCATTTTCCTTTCTGTAGTAAATGACAAATATGCGGGCAATACGATGATATAATCTACATTGATTAGTATGTATAGTCAAGTGAAAAAAAATTTAAATTTAGGCAAAACGAGTCAAACACGTATCTATCAATCAATAACCACGATATTGAATTGAAAAGGGAATTTTTGAATTTTTTATGTACCTTCTTGGTACAATTCAGAGTTTAGAAAAGGGTGTGAGAAAGTTCTTTTTATTCAAACAAATAACAACATAGGAATACCTTCATGCGAAGACTACGTATTGTATTTATACTTCTTGCGTTAGTGATTATTGGCTTTTCTCATACAGCGATGTCACAGCAACGTGTTATTAGCGCTGATTCCGTAAAGACAGAGTTTCTCCATGCGTGGAATGCCTACAAACAATATGCGTGGGGGCACGATGCGTTGAAACCATTAAGCAAGCAGCCGCACGACTGGTACGGCACTTCGCTCTGTATGACGCCAGTCGATGCGTACGACGTTATGCTCTTGATGGGACTCTCAGAACAAGCTGTTGAAGCTAAGCAGCTCATCTTCGATAGCCTCTCCTTCAATAAAAATATTGAAGTTCAAGCGTTTGAGATTACCATCCGTCTTTTGGGAGGACTTCTCTCTGCCTATCAGGTGGATGGAGATAAACGTTTCCTTACGTTAGCTGAAGACTTAGGTAAGCGACTATTACCAATCTACAATACTTCTACAGGAATACCGTATCGATACGTTCATCTTCAAACCGGAAAGATACGCGATTCAATTAACAATCCAGCCGAAATTGGTACAGCGATTCTCGAATTCGGCACATTGAGCAAGCTCACTGGTAATTCGATCTATTACGAAAAGACAAAAAATGCACTTGTGCAGCTTTACAATCGGCGCTCAAAGATCGGACTTGTCGGCACGTGGATTAACGCTGAGACCGGTGATTGGATCAATACCACGAGTCATATCGGTGGCGCAATCGATTCATACTATGAGTATCTTATCAAAGCATGGCTGCTTTTTGGCGATAAGGAGTGCAAAGAAATGTGGGATGAGAGCATCAAAGCAATCAATACCTATGTTGCAGATACATCGTTTGGAGGTTTATGGTATGGACAGGTTGATATGGAAACAGGGAAGCGCACGGGCACAAGCTTCGGGGCGCTCGAATCATTTTTTCCGGCAGTCTTGTGTTTAGCAGGAGATACGGCGCGTGCAAAAATGCTTCAGGCGTCGTGTTATAATATGTGGAAACTTCACGATATCGAGCCGGAAGATATTGATTACAGTACCATGACCGTGAAAGACAAGAGATATTACCTCAGGCCTGAGATCATCGAGTCTGCCTATTATCTTTTTTACCTTACTGGTGATCCAAGGTATCGGGAGATGGGGGCGAAGTTCTTTAAAAGCCTTGTAAAATACTGTAAGACAGATGCAGGCTATGCCTATCTGAAGGATGTTACGACTAAAGAAAAAGCCGATGGCATGGAAAGTTTCTTCTTTGCCGAGACGCTGAAGTATTTATATCTCCTATTTGCCCCGAAAGAAGTATTGCCCTTCAACGAGATCATCTTTACGACAGAAGCTCACCCTTTACGCCGGGCGAGATAAACATTTCGAAGAATATCAAAGTTGTAAGTTAGTATTACTTTTTCAACATCTGTTCAATTGTCGCGAACAGATGTGAAATGTTGTAGGGCTTTCCAATAACTTCGTCGGCCCCAAGTTCCTTACACTTCGTAATATGAACGAGGTCTGCAAATGCAGTAAGAATTATTACCTTAGTTTTCGGAAATGTAGATTTTACGAATTGAAGGACTTGGAATCCGTCGATGTACGGCATCTTCAAATCTAAAACGACAAGGTGAAATTCCTTGCCGTGTAATAAGGGAATGGCGTCATTGCCATTAGCTGCTGTTAACACCTCGTATCCCTCTTCGGATAAATGGTGAGCTAACGTTTCTCTTAATTTATCCTCATCTTCTGCTATGAGGATTTGAAGTTTATTAGCCATCTAACTATTCTGTCTGCATTTTCGACCTAAAGTATCAAATTCGCTTATCATTCGCAACATGCGAACTGTGATTCAGTGCTCTTCATAGATTCGTATATGGAGAATTTGTTTTTAATCATTCATTGATTACAATTAGTTAGTCCTAAGGAAAACACGTACTCATAGCAATCCTTAGGAAGGGAAACCTCGTATTATAAGTAAAAACTAAATATGTTCTTTTACTACATACTGGCAATTATTGGCCATGGAAATGCTGCTGACGAAGCGGAATTGATTAACAGGATTACGCAGCGTGATGAGCAGGCGCTCGGGAAGCTCTATGATCTGTATTCAAAGCTGCTCTACGGGTTTATTTTGTCTATTGTAAAAAAAGAAGTAGAAGCAGAGGATATTTTGCAGGAACTGTTTGTTCAGATATGGGAAAAAGCTGCGCTGTTCAAGTCGAGCCGTGGGAACGTCTATACGTGGCTTATGACATTGGCTCGTAATCGCGCCATTGACCGCATCCGATCGAAACAATATCGTGCGCAGGGACAAGTCAATTCGGAGTTTGGTGTAGAGTCCATCGTGAATCCGGATGATCCTTCTCCTCTTGATGCTGTCATGATACGTGAACGCTCTGAAGTAGTTCACCTTGCTCTCGCAACACTGCCGGTTGAACAGCGTGAAGTTATTCAGATTGCATATTTTGGCGGACATTCACAATCTGAAATTGCAGCACAACTGAATGTTCCCCTCGGGACAGTCAAGACACGTATGCGACAGGGAATGAAAAAACTTCAAATTCATCTGATGGGGCAGAAATAGTTATGGCAATGGATAGAGAAAAGTTTGAAGAACTTTGTGCAGCGTACGCTCTAGGTGCTCTTGAGGGTGAAGAGCTTCGCGAATTTGAATCAGCTCTTCGCACCGCCGATGATGATATGAAGCGACTCTTGTTTGAATTTCAACGCGTCGCACTTCATCTTCCTGTTGTTGCGCAAGAAGCGACGCCTTCTCCAAGAATCAAGCAAAGGATTTTGGAGCGAATACATTCCGATACTGTACCACAACCCCAAAGCATGTTCTCAAAGCTTGTGTCATTACTCGGTTTCGATAACCCCCGAATCGGATTTGCTATTTCCTTTGCCCTCATTATTGTTACGATGGGTATCGGTTACTATGCATTCTTGTTGCGTAATGCGATTCATGAACGCGATCAGCGTATTGCTGTAATTCAGCAAGAATTATCTCAACAGCAGCAACATTTTACCGTTCTGCAAACTGAACTGATACGCAAAGAAGAATTATTGAAGGTACTGCAATCTCCTCGTATCGAGGTGGTAATTATGAATGGTAAGGAAATCAACCCATCGGGGTATGGGAAAATCATCTGGGATCCGATAAAGAAGAGCGCCATTCTGCAAATTTCAAATTTGCCTGCTGTTCCGAAGGATAAAGATTATCAATTATGGGTGATAAAGGACCAAAAGCCCATCAGTGCCGGGGTGTTTACGGTAAACGACCCACTAACAGAAACGCTTTTTAAGATCGAACAGCTTGTCGAAACGGATAAAAAATCGATTAATGCGTTCGCCATTACTTTAGAACCGAAAGGCGGCGTACCGCAACCCACAGGCCAGATGTATTTATTGGGAACGCCTACGTTGTAGCATTTCCAACAATTGAAATCATAAAAGGCATCTCTTTTTTAAGGAGATGCTTTTTTTTGTTCTTACATAAATCCGATTTTCTCTTTACATCGTATTTGAGATACCTCTCGTCAG
>Ga0247727_10000266_pt1 | contig 125113 bp, 112 predicted proteins | sample WisWelCaveWW1625_FD_202498 | JGI IMG/M metagenome (GOLD analysis project Ga0247727, IMG submission 202498) | Biofilm microbial communities from Wishing Well Cave, Virginia, United States - WW16-25 | ecosystem: Environmental > Aquatic > Deep subsurface > Groundwater > Cave microbial mat...
GCCGCGGACGCCGTTCGGCGCAGCTGAGCCCGAACCCGCCGTACCGCTTTGCCCCTGCGCATTGCCGCCTCGCTGGATTCCGAGGCGCTTGGCGAGGCGCTCGTTCAGTCGCGCGCGGTGCTGCGCAGCCACCTTGGGATCTTCGGGCGCCGGCGGCAGCTCGTCGGCCGCGGGATCGGACGGGGCTCGGGCGACCCAAGGAGTCGCAACCATGCGGCGCTTGGAAGGAGTGTAGGGACCGCGTGCACCGGCTGCGGCAGGCAACGTTTGCCCCGCGACCGCCGGCAGCGTTCCGGGAGCACTCTCGAGCAACGAGCGAACTTGGTCGGAGACCACCAGTTGGTTCCCATCCGAGGTCTGGGCCTGAGCGATCTCGAGCAGGAGGTCGTCGGAGCCCTGCATCGCGGCAGCGGCGACCGACTGCGAGCCGCGTACGACGGGCAGTCCCGCGTGAGCGAGCACGGGCGGGCCGGCGGTGCGAGGATGAGCCATGATCATGGTGCCGCTGACGGGAGCGTGAACCGGCGCGTCCTCGACTTCGACTTCTACCGAAACGTCGACGGCTTCATCGTCGAGCTCGTCTTCCGCTTCTGCGCTGACGGCAAGAGATTCGACCCCGGCGGTTGACGACGACGCGCTGACTTCATCGGCCTGCTCGGGTGTTACGACCTCTGCCGCCGCGAGCTGCTCGTCGACGTTTGCTTCGGTCTTGGTCCGTCGCGCCGGTGTTTCTGCGGGCTCGACGCGCGAGGCCGCTGCGCTCTTCGCCGGAGACGGAACGGCGCTGGCGTTCGTTTCGGCGACGCTTGAGCTCGCGGAAGCTACCGGCGGGGCTGGAGAATCTTGCGACGGCGGCGGGCTATCCGCGGCGCCTTCGGCTATCGACGCTTTCGCGCTTCCCGCCTGAGTACGGGGCACAGTCTTCGCGGGCTCGCTCGGCGCGCTCTTCGGCGATTCGCCGACTCCCGCGACATTTTTCGATTCGCTTTGGGACTGTACTGCGGCGCGCTCGAGCAGGGCTTTGACGGCGAGCTCGCGCCGTTGCTCGAGGTCTGCCGCTGCACCGAGGCTCGGAGAGGCTGCCTTCTGTATGTTTGGAGCGACGACAGCGGCGCCGGCTCGTCGGTGCTGACGATAAGGTAGAGTGAAGCGAACGCAGTTTGGCGCTCCCTGGTTTCCTTCGACCCAAAGGCGCCCGCGATAGTGCGCCACGATCTCTCGACAGAGGCAGAGACCGAGGCCTCGACCCATCGTTTGGACCGGGAGCTCCTCGCTGCTCGCTCCGTCGTCGATGCGCACGTCGACTCTCCGTGCCTCGGCGTGAGGGTAAACGAAGCTCGGCGCGCCGACGGTGAAAACCCAGCCGCCGTGCGCGCCGGCGATCTGGATGACGATCTCGCTGCCTTCCGTTGCGGAACGTACGCCGCTGGCAAGCAGGATGGTCAGCGCTTGGGTCACGCGCTCGAGGTCGACGTGAAGAGGGGGCAGCTCGGGCTCGAGCGTGAAGCCGACGCTGACGCCGTAGCTCACCGCGATGGACTCGATGTCGGCCACGGCCTGTTGAATCAGGTCGGCTGCGTCCACCTCGCCATCTCGCCATTCCGTGATGCCGGACTCGAGGCGAGCGAGCTCGACGAACTCGTCCACCGTTTGACCGAGACGATCGGCCTCGGCGAGCAGCGTATCGCCGAAGTGAGCGACCACTTCCGGCGTGCTCTCGAAGTGCTTGCGAATGATGCGGGCGGCGAGGCAAATCGAAGTGATAGGGGCGCGCAACTCTTGCGAGATGTCGTCGAGGAACTTGGTCTTGAGCGCGACGCTCGCATTCTGTACCGGGCTTCCGCCAGCGCTCTCGGCCTGGCCGGACGCAGCGTGGGCCACCTCTTCCTCTTTCTCTTTGCGAGCGGCACGCGCGCCAGGACCTCCAAGCGAGAGCCGCCCTGTCGTACGATTGCGATCGCTCGTCGCGCCGCGGGCTCGGTCGTTCTCGCTGCGTCCGGCAAAGAACGCGGCGGTCGCCATGAGCACAGCCAGTGCTGCGAGCGAGAACGTCGTTCGCGGCAACGAGCCGTTCTCGATGGCAGCGACGACACGCATCGCGCCGCCGAAGAGGCAGGCGGTCAGCACGGTGAGACCGACGAGCGCAGCCAAGATTCGGAACCCGCGTCGCTCGAGGAGGGACGGGATTCGCGGCGGAATCGCCCGCACCGCGGGCAGGGGAGCTTGACTGGCAGACTTGCGGATGCGCTTCACAGGGGACTCCTCACGGCTCGAATTGAGACGGGCCGATCTGCAATGCAGGGCCGGCACCGAGGGATCGAGCCGCGGAGGAGGAAGCACCGAGCGTGCCACGGTCGGCGGCTCGAAAGGGCGTCGCCGGCCGCGCGACGCGGCGCGCGTATTCCCACGTATGTCGGCTAGCTGAGCAGGGCTTGCGCGGGTTGTCGCGCATGGAGTTCATGCCTGCTCCTGCGAAATTTCTGACGACCGTCGCCCGGTGTCACCCTCACGGCATGCGCTCCCGCATGCGCGGGGGACAGGCAAGATTTTTCGCGCCCCGCGAAAAATCTTGCCTGTCCCCTTTTATTCTTCGCCGAGCTCCGCCAACCACCCCTCGACCGCTGCGAGCGCCGCATCCGCTCGCTCTTCCTGGGGGAGATGCCCGGTCCCCTCGATCACGACGAGACGGCTGCCTTCGATGAGAGAATGGTAGGCGCGACCGACGGAGAGAGGTACGAATCGGTCCACCTCTCCGAGCAGGACGAGGGTCGGAACTCGAATGCCGCGAACGAGCAGCGAGCGGTCGAAAGCATCCTCCCGCGTCGCACTCGCTATGAAGGCTCGGAGCCCGCCCTCGCTGCGAAGCGGTAGCGTGTAGGCGTCGATGTCGGCGTCGGTGACCAAAGACGGGTCGAAGTAACCGCTGCGGAGCGTTGCCGCGATCATCGGCCGGAGCGGCAGAAAGGGAGCCAGGGATGCCACACCGGGCAAGCGAGCCAGCTGATAGGCGAACGGAGGCGCTTCCACTTCGTCGCTCGGCAAGCCGCCCGGCGCAACGAGGACCAGGGCCCGTGCGCGCCGCGGGTAGATCGCTGCGATCTCGCTCGCGATCCCTCCGCCCATTGAGTTGCCGACAAGGATCGCGCTCTCGACTTGGACCACATCCAGGTACGCGGCGACATGGCCGGCCATCCACGAAGCGGTGTAGGGAGCGTCGGCCGGCTTCTCGCTGAATCCATAGCCCGGCAGGTCGATCGCGTGGACACGGAACCGCTCGGCCAGCTTCGGCAGCCAGTGGCGCCAAGAATAGGAGCTCGACGGGTTGCCATGGAGCAGCACGACGTCTGGGCCCGTTCCGAGCGTGATGACGAAGGTCTCGATGCCGGCCACCGTGACGTAGCGGCCCTGCTCGCGTGCGAGGGCGAAAGCCGACGTCGCAGCCGCGTCGCGATGCGTCGGGACGGCACATGCGACCGCGGCGCTCCCGACGACGAAGAGAAGCAGGCTCGAGACTCGTGCGCGCAAGCCGGTCGTATCCTCGGTTCAATGGTGCACGTCAACCGGGCGCGCGATCGACGAAGACGAGGGGCCGGCGCACGTGATATACACGTCGCGCGGCTCCCGGGCTGGAGGGGGCGTAGAGCATGCGTTGGGCATCGAGTGTGGCGGAAGGCGAGTCTCTCGACGCGATCGTCGAGGCGGTCGCCTTGCGCGTGACCGAAGGCCTCGAGCATCGGACCCCCGACCTCGTCGTCGCTTTCGTCTCTCCGCATTTCGCCGACGAGCTCGACCGGGTTCCGGGTCTCGTCCGCGGCATGCTCGGCGGCGGACTGCTGCTCGGCTGCTCGGCCGGCGGTGTCATCGGAGGCGGTAGTGAGGTCGAAGAGCGTCCGGCCTTCTCGCTGACGGCCGCATCGCTACCGGGTGTCGATCTCCGTCCCTTCCATCTCGATGGCCGCACGCTGCCCGAGCCGCGCGACCGCACGGCTTGGGAGACAGCGGTGCGTTGCACGGCACGCGATGACGCGAGCTTCCTCTTGCTTCCGGATCCCTTCAGCTGTGACACAGATCGCCTGCTTCGCGGCCTCGACTCGAGCTTTCCCGGCGCTTCGAAGATCGGCGGCTTGGCGAGCGGCGCACGCAGCGCCGGCGGCAATCGCCTCTATCTCGGCCCGAACAGCTATTCGACCGGCGCCGTCGGCGTCGCGCTCACCGGGAACATCGCAGTCGAAAGCGTGGTCGCGCAGGGTTGCCGCCCCGTCGGCGAGCCGATGTTCGTGACCGGATGTCGCGAGAACGTCGTGCTCGAGCTCGATGGCAAGCCTCCGCTCGAAGTGCTCCGCGACCTCTACGAATCGCTCCCGGCGGAGGATCGAGAGATCTTTCGGCATTCTTTGTTTCTCGGCGTGGTCATGAACGAGCGCCGCGACCGCTACGCGCAGGGGGATTTCCTCATTCGAAACCTGGTGGGCGTCGCCGAGGAGTCTCGCGGTCTCGCGGTCGGCGCAACCCTCGCGGAGAATCAAGTGGTCCAGTTCCACCTCCGAGATCGGCGAACGTCGGCAGAAGATCTAGAGTCCCTGCTCGCGCGCTACGCCGAGGTTGCGTCGCTCAGACCGCCGACGGGGTCTTTGCTCTTCAGCTGCCTGGGGCGTGGCGCAAGGCTCTACGGCGAGGCCAATCACGACAGCGGAGTTTTTCGCCGCCATCTCGGCGACGTGCCGCTCGGCGGTTTTTTCTGCAACGGCGAGATCGGCCAAGTGCAGGGTCGCACTTTCCTCCACGGCTACACGAGCGCGTTCGGAATGTTCCGCCCTCACGCCGACGCGTGAAGGCGGAGCCCGGTGTCGCGAATCAGCGAGCTGCTACGCGCAGCAGGGAACGGCGGTCGGCGTTGATCTCGCGGAGGCGGTCGACGGTGGCATCGGCGACCGCTTGCCCCACGACTTCGTCGTTCTCTTTTGCGAGCTCGTCCATGTCGACCCAGTGCGAGTACATCGGTCGCGTACGTTCCGTGATGATGCCGGCCTTGAAAAGAGTCTTGATGAGCACGCGGAAGATGTTGGTGTTCTCCATCATCATCTCGCGGCGCTTGTCGTCGTTGAACGATTCCATCACAGCTCCGTGCACCCACTTCCAGTCGAGACCGAACTGCGCGTAGATCACCTGCTTCTGCTCGGGGTTTACGAGGTTGAAGAGGAGCTGCTCGAAGCACTTCGCTGCCCAGTCCTCGACTTTGATCTGCTCTTCGTCCGTGAGCTTCGGAATCGTACGGTCCGCCCAAATCTTGCCGAACTTGTGGTGGAACGCCTCGTCCGACATCACGAGTTGGACGACGTTGCGGAGTAGAGGATCGGTCGTCGTTTTCTGGATCGTCGCGAAGGCCCCCATCGCGAGACCCTCGACCAGCATCTGCATGCCGACGAGCTTCTTGTAGACCTCGGGTGAGCGCACGATGTCGTTTAGCAGCGTGGCGAGCGTGCCGCCTGCCGGTAGCGGGTTGCCCCAGCGATGCTTCACGTACATCGAGAAGGCCGTCACGTGACGCGCTTCTTCTCGCGCCTGGTTCGCCGCGTACTCTTGGGCGCCGGGATCGCGAAGCACGTCGCAAAGGCTCGCCGAAAGCGACAGCGCGCCTTGCTCCCCGTGCAAGATGTTCGAGAGGCTCCAGCGCGTCACCTCGTTCGAGAGGCGAATCTTCTGACCCTCGTCCAAGCGATCTGCGACCGAGGTGTTGAGCTCCGGCGCGAAATCGAGAGGCATGATCGATTGGTTTTCAAGATCGATCTCCCCCTTGAACTCGATGTAGCGAGGATCGGTCGGATCCCAAAAGTGCTCGTGGGTCTGTGAGATGATTTTGTCGAATGCATCCGTACGCGTCGCGTAACGATCGACTTCGATGAGGGAGAGGAAGTCGTCGGGCTCCACGGTGTTGTAGATCGGGTCATAGGTGATCTGCTGAGTCGTCATGGATTTCGTCTCCTCAGTTTTCGTAGAGTCCCTGTAGCTGTATGCCGACGAGCGTCTTGACCATGGTTTCGCGCGGCGTCTTCATCCCGCCTTCGATCCACCACGCGATCACGCGCGCGAACATTCCCGTGAGCGCTTGGGATGCCACGGCCGGATCGAGGGCGGTGCGCATCGCGCCGCGAGCAATACGCTCGCGAAGAACGTCGGCGCCGACCGTCGCAAGATAGTCGAGCACGTCGGCTTCGATCTCGACGTCGCGATGGTCTCGCCCGAACACGATGTGGACGAGGTCCGCGTTCTCTTCTGCGAACGACACGAGCGCCTCCGCATGCGCCGCCACCGCGCCGCGGGGATCGTCCGTGCTCTCGAAGGCCGCTTGCAGCCTTCCGCGTAGGCCGCGAATGGCTTCGTCGACGATCTCGCGGAACAGGGCCTGCTTGTCGGCGAAGTGAAGGTAGAAGGTCCCAGCCGCGACCCCTGCTGCGCGAGCGATGTCGTGGGAGGTCACGCCGTGAAAGCCGCGCTCGGCGAAAAGCGTGCGGCCGCCGGCTAGCAAGCGAGCGCGGGTGGCAAGGCGGCTCCGCTCTCTCGCGGTGGTCCCGCTGCGCTGGATCCCAGGAGTTTCACTGACGTTCATGTCAGTCACTGACGGTATTGTCACTTTGGCTTGCAGTCAATGCCGGCGGGGCTATTTTCTCGCCCATTCGCTGCGACACCCGAGGAAGGGGGGTCGCGGAAGGTTCAAGTAAGACCTGCGGTTTGGTGTGGATTCGCGACATTTTCCGCCCCGCTCTGCGGAGCGGACGGTTGGTCTGTTCCTACTTCACGACCCACGGACAATAGTTGGGCGAAGCCGCAGTCCGCAGTGGAGGTGGATCCGCGTGAGCTACTTCGCCGTCTTCGCCATCGTCAGCCTTCTCATCTTGGTACACGAGCTCGGTCACTTCGCCGTGGCACGGCTGGTCGGGATTCCCGTGTCTCGGTTCTCGCTCGGCGTCGGGAGGGCGCTTTGGTCCGTCCAGCGGGGTGAGACCGAATACCGGATTTCCGTGATCCCTCTCGGTGGCTACGTGTTGCCGGTAGTCAGCGACGGCGGGCATCACTTCTTAAGCATGCCGACGCGCGCACGCGTGGCGTTCGCGCTCGGAGGATCAGCGGCGAACGTGTTGTTCGCGATCTTTCTCTACGCGATCGAGGCAGTGACCACTCAGGGCCTGTCTTTGCATTCGCTTTTCGTGGAGCCCTTCGTCGGCGTGGCCTACGCGGTCGCGCTGCTCGTGAACGCGCTACCGATTGCTTTCGCCGAGCCCAACGAAGTCTCGGGCTTTCTCGGCGTGATCGCGCAGGGCGGGGCTTTCGTCGACGGCAATGCGATCTTGGCGTTGCGCTTCGCGGTGGTGATGAGCCTCAATCTCGCCATCTTGAACCTTCTCCCCGTGCCTCCCCTCGACGGCGGCAAGGTCCTGCTCTACGGGCTCGAGTGGCTGCACGAGGGGACGAGGCGTCTTCAGGTACCGCTCAACGTGGCGGGGCTAGTCTTGCTGCTCGGCTTCGTCGGCTACACCACCGTCGCCGATCTGCTTCGCCTCCTTCAGGCCGTGATCGCCTGAGCTTTGCCGACTGACGAGCGCGCTCGCCGCGCTCGCGCACTCCCTCAGAGGGTGAAGTCGCCCCGCGCGCCGAGTCGGCGTGCATGACCCTTGTCGACCAATCGAGCGAGAGCGGTGCGAATCTGCTGGACGTCCTGAACTCCGAGCGTCGCGGCGATCTCACTCGCGGTGTAGATGCGCGTCGGCTCGCGCTGCATGTGGGCGAGGACGCGGTGAGGCAGCTTCCCGGGCGTAAGCGGGCTTTGTTCGGCGGCGCCGGGGTCGGCGCTACGCCGCGGTGAAGCGGCCCGCTCGAGACGACTCTCGACGGCCGTCTTGGCGCTTTCGACCTGAAGCTCGAGCCTCCTGATCTGAGCGTCGACAGTATCCCGCTGCTTCCTCAGCGCGCGGAGCTCCTGGCGCAGCACGTAGAGCTTTCCAGCCTCGTCGACGAGCGCACGGCGAGGGTCCGTCGGCATGGGAGTCGACATAACATGCTATGCGCTTGTCTGGTATTCGAGACGCCGACGCCTGTGCTTTGTCCTGCCCCGCAGGCGGCCCTGGGTATGGGTTTTCGTCGAGATTCACGTCGATTAGGGTCGCCGCGCGATTCGATATGAGGGGATACGCACAGGCGCCGGAAGTGTTATGTCGCGAGTTGCCGAGCGGTGTTTGCTATGGGGTTTCCGCAAAGCGCGCCTTCCGCGGCGACTCGTTTACTCTTCGGTGCCATGGCACGGCACCGGCTCGATTTTCGGAAGCGCGCGAGCGAGCAGCACACGGGAGCGGTAGAGCGCTTCGTGCTGACCGCGCTGATTTTGGATGGTGGTGGTGGAAGGCGGGTATCGGGGCGGGCGCGCCCCCGGAAGCCCGTGCTTCGTAAGCGGGGCGTGGACGGTTGGGTGGATCCTGTTATCGAGCCCGGTGTCGCGCCATGGCACCTCCTTCAGGCAGCGGTGTCGAGACGGCCGGTCCTGCCACGGACCGGCCGTCTCGACCGCGGCCATTGACGCCCCGGAATACCCTTCAATCCCTCCGTGTTGGTAGCCGAGCGTTGCCCGCGCCCCGGCTCGCCGGTATCTGAACGTCCGGCGCAAGGAGGCGCGCAACTTTGGCAAGCGCAGCAAGCAAGAGTCGATTCGACGGTAAGGTGGCGTTCATCACCGGCGGCGGCACCGGCATTGGGCTCGGTTGCGCCCGGGTCATTGTGGAAGAGGGCGGGAAGGTTACGCTCGCGGGTCGGCGCGAGCAGCCGCTCGCGGCCGCCGCGAAAGATCTCGGCGCGCTTGCCGACTACGTCGTCTGCGACGTCTGTTCGAACGAATCCGTCGACAATGCGGTCGCGACCGTGGTTTCTCGTCACGGTCGTCTCGACGTTGCGGTCAACTCGGCCGGTATGGGCTTTGCCGGCACCGTCACGGCGATGAAGCCCGAAGACTTCGCCACGGTGCTCGAAACCAACACGGTTGGTGTATTTCGCTCGGTCCGCGCCGAAGCTCGCGCGATGAAGGCGAGGGGGAACGGCGGCAGCATCGTCAACATCAGCTCGATCGCCGCCGAGCTCACGCATCCGTGGATGAGCGCCTACTGCGCGTCGAAGGCGGCCGTCAACATGCTCACGCGCTGCGCGGCCGACGAGCTCGGCGCCAGCGGTATTCGCGTCAACGCCGTCATGCCGGGCTTGGTCGACACCGAGCTCGCCTCGTTGCTCGTGAACACCGGCGCTGCCCGCGAGGAGTACGAGCGGCTCATGCCGGTCTCTCGGATCGGCCGGCCCGACGACATCGGTAGGCTGGTCGCGTTCTTGGCGAGTGACGACTCGTCGTGGATCACCGGCCAGTGTGTCGCGGTCGACGGCGGCCACACCCTTCGAAAAGGCCCGGATCTCTCGCCCGTGTTTCGCGAGTTCTTGCCCGAGGACTGAGCCGCCGCGATCAGCGCTTCGTACGCTCCAGCGTATGGAGCCACGTTCGCTCGAGCTTCCCGGCTTCCGGCACCCAGACCGTGGTCGTCTCGAGCGCAAAGCCTCGCTCGGTGAGCATTGCGAGCACGCGCTTGGCGTCGGCGCGAAGACTCTCGGTCAAGAGGACTCGCCCGCCGCCGGCGACGACGTGCTCGTCTAGAAACGCGACGAGGGGCTCGTAGCTCCGCGGCTCGTAGACGACGTCGGCCGCGACCACCAAGTCGAAGCGGCGACCTAGGCGACCCCGAGTGAAGTCGATCAACCTCGTCTCGTACGAACGCAGGCCGTTGAGCTCTGCGTTCGCACGCGCGAACTCGAGAGCCGCGGGGACGTAGTCGCTGAACATCACGCTCGCACCACCTAGGCCGGCGGCCACGCCCGCAAGCCCGAGGCCGCAGCCGATCTCCAACACGGAAGCGCCGGTGGCTGGCGGCGAATCGAGAAGACGAGCGGCGATCGCTCGTGCGCCTATCCAGGGCAAAGCCCAGTAGGGAGGGTCGGGGGGATTGTCGGCGCGAAGCAGCTCGCGCGCGTCCACCAGGGTCTCGAGCGCGGCGACGCACCAGAGGTCGAGTACACGAGCCTCGCACCCCGGCCGCGGCGTCTCGATCTCGATTCCTTTACGTTCGGCGGGATAGCCGCCGATTTTGCAACTCAACGTCTCACCATCTCAGCCCGAGCCGAGCTTCAGGATGCAGTCCTGCTCCGCCTTCGTCAGAGGCACGACCGAAAGCCGCGATTGTTTGAAGAGGGCCATGGCCGCCAGCGCCTTCGACTGCTTCATCTCCGCGAGCGTCACGGGTCGCGCGATCGCGCGCACGGCCTCGATGTCCACGGCGAGCCAACGCGGATCCTCGGCGCCAGGCTCCGAGTACCCCGGCTTCGCGATGCGCGCGACGCCGACAACGCTCTTCTCGTCGCCGCTGTGGTAGATGAGAGCCGTGTCGCCCTGGCTCATGGCGGCGAGGTTGTTCCGGGCCTGGTGATTTCGAATTCCGTCCCAGCGGTCGCGCTTTTTCTTGGCGAGATCGCTCCACGAGTAGGTCGACGGCTCGGTCTTCAGTAGCCAGTACTTCATAGCGGTGTCAGGCCTCCGGTGAGCGCAAGCTGCCACCGCGCGATGTGGTTGCAATGTGTACCTCGGCTGCTAAGGTGCGGCCGCTGCCGCGAGAGTGGGCCGTTAGCTCAGATGGTAGAGCAGCGGCCTTTTAAGCCGCGGGTCGCAGGTTCGAGTCCTGCACGGCTCATCACTCCAACGCAGGCGTCACGTCGCGTCCCTATCGTCTAGCCTGGCCCAGGACACCGGCCTTTCACGTCGGCGACGCGGGTTCAAATCCCGCTGGGGACGCCATTTCTTTTCCCGATAGCGTAGTCGCGTTCCGTATTCCGCGTCAGCGAGTCGTCGTGATGTGGCCTGCCAAAAGGGTGAGCGCGGCGGCCCAGCCGGGACCTGCGAAATTTGCCTATTCCCCGACCTTGAAATCGGGCCGTCAAAAGCAAGTGGTTTTGACGCCCGCTTGACCACCGAGCGCATGTCTCCCCCTGGCTGCCCCGCAGCCTCGCCGTCATACTCCGGACAGGTATGCGTGCCGTTCCGCTGGCGCTCTTGTTCGCTACGGTACTTGTCGTCGGTTGCGGTGATGACGGCAGTGACGGCAGTGGCTCGGCTCACCCTGCAACGCTGTTGTGGGAAAATCTTTACGACGGGGGCGTCGGGGGTAGCCGTCTCCAGGCTCTCGCCTACTCCGTCGCAGTCTGTGGAAGTCGTGTCTTCGTCGTCGGAGAGGCGCGGTCCGATGACGATACAGCCAGTGCTTGGCTCGTGCGTGCGCATGATGCGGCCGATGGTACGTTGCTGTGGGAGGACCGCTACGCGGCTGGCGGCTATGGGCAGGCGCGGCGCGTCGGGTGTGACGCCGAACGCGTGTACGTCGCCGGTGAAGGGGAGCTGCGCGCGTATTCCAGCAGCGACGGAAACTTTCTTTGGAGCCGAATCAACGGGGACCGGACACCGAACAGTTACTGGGCACTAGAAGTTGATCGTGGGACCGTCTTTTGGTTCGCGACTGGTGTCTACGGGTCGGGCGGTACCACGCTGACGACATTGCGTGCCCTCGATCCGGACGGCGCTATGCTTTGGGAAAATGCGACGGAGGTTGAGTCACCGCAGGGGTGGGGCTTCGGAGGGATTGGAGCGTCCGCCACGATGGTCTGCGTGGGATGGGATGACTTTATAGGGACGGTCGCGCGGACGCTTCGATGTCTTGACCGGCGCACTGGCGACCCGGTCTGGGAGAAAGCATTCAACAACGACCGCGCGCGTGGTAGCTCACTTACCCCGTCCTTCTCTCCGGACGTCTCAATCGTCGCTTTTGCTGGCACTGAGCGTGGCAATAGCTTTCTTGCGGGCTATCGGGCGCGCGACGGCCGATTGCAATGGAAACGGCGATACGAATCGCCTGTGGACCTAGCTCGGCCCGGTGCCCGTGACTCGGATTTCTTTGTCGCCGGTGTCGAATATGTCGGCGACGAACCGACAAACACGCGGGACGTGTTCTTCGTCAGTGCGCTCGATGCGCGTACGGGTGACGTCAAGTGGGAGGATCGGCGATTTGATGAGCAGCCCGGAGGGCTGGCGGTAGAAGGAGCACGCGTGATCGCGGTCGGAGTCCGGTGGGAATCCCGAGTCTACCGCGCGGACGGCGGCGCGCTGCTCATCGATGAGCCTTTGCTCGGTTCGTCCTTGGCGAACGATGTTGCAACAGAGAACGGTCGTTACTTCGTGGTTGGCTCACGGCCTTCCGCCAGCGGTGACGCCGACTTCGCAGTCCGGGCCTACTCGGCCCGTTGAGCGCTAGCGCGCAGCAGGCGGGGAGATGTCAATGAATTGCTGGATGCCTCGATGCGCCGCGCTCGCGCTCTGCACCATGCTCATGGTCAAAGTTCTCGGGAACGCTTGGGCGCAAGAATGCGGAGATCTCGACAACAGTGGTCAGATCGCCGCCACCGACGCGCTGTTGTTGCTCAACAAGGCGGTCGATCAACCGGTGCCGGATCTCGTTTGTCCGCTTAGCGTTGGTCTCCCCTCGACGGGGCAGACTACGTGCTACGACGGAAATGGCGAGGTGATCGATTGTGCGGGAACCGGGCAGGATGGTGAGCTACAAAAGGGCGTGGCGCGCAGCTTCAGCGACAACGGGGACGGCACGATCACGGACAACGCGACGGGCCTCGTGTGGGAGAAACTGTCCGACGACGACTCGATCCATGATTGGAATAACGTGTACGCGTGGACGGACGCATTCGCCGCGAAGATAGCGACGCTGAACTCGACGAGCTTCGCAGGCCATAGCGATTGGCGGGTACCAAACCTAGTAGAGCTTGAATCGCTGCGAAACGTCGCCGCATCGGACCCTGCGGCGTACTCGACGTTCACCACGGGTTGTGTGGCTGCATGCACGGTGCTCACGTGCAGTTGTAGCGGGTCGTCGTACTATTGGTCGTCGACTACCGTCGCGCTGTATCCGTCGCTCGCTTGGTATGTCTACGGCTTCGACGGCTACGCGGGAGGTATCAATAGGCAGGATAGCCTACACGTTCGCGCAGTACGTGGGGGCTTGTGACTCGATCCATCGCCGGGGGTGGAGGGGGACGTGAGTGGCTAACTCGCTCGTGCATTTGAGGTCGGTGCGTGCGGTCAGCGAGTGCCGGTCCTGGTGCCGGTTGAGCATCGAAAACGGTCGCAATCAGTCGTACTCGGTGTAAGGCCAGTTCACGCGAAACTCCGCGACCTACGCGGCGAACCCGCGAAACACCTCACGTTTCGTCGTCGTCTCGATCTGTCTCATAATCCCTAGGTCGCCTGCTTTCGGCTACTCGACGACCCTGCGACGAAGCGTGGATGCCTACGGCCTTTTCTTGGCGAGGAACGTAGATTCGAGGGTGAACACGGTCTGGTCGTTCTGATTGAACATCCGATTGGCCGTCGTGCAGACCCCGACGTCGGGTCTGGATTTCGATTCTCTTACCGCGATCACGCGATACCCTGTCCTGAGCACATCGCCTGGACGCACCGAAGCGTGCCATCGTAGCTTCTCGAACCCGAGCGCAGTGGCCGCAGACATGGCCTTGGCACGATCGATCTCTCCGTTGCCCAGCCTCACAAAGATACAGAAGACGTGCGCCGACGGGGCGACTAGGCCGCCGAACATGGATGCTTTCGCGGCGACCGGATCGACGTCGACTTTCCCTAAGAATGCGAACGCGGGCGTGACGGATCTGTCACGCCCGCGTTCACGCGAGCATCAAGGAAGAATGCTCCCCACGATGTCCGGGTTCACGAAGGTAGCGACGAGCCCCTCGATGGCGGGCGAGTTACCGATGTTCCCGGGGGCGCAGCCAAGCGCCTCCGCAGCCGCATACTTCGTGGCGTACTTCGTATTGACCCGGGTGAGACAGACCGGGTCCACCACTTGGAGCTGGGCCAACGCCTTCGAGTGACACTTGATCTTGCCCACCATGCGGAAGCTCTCCGCTTTGAACTTGTTGGCGGCACATTTGGTTTGCGGCCCTACGACGCCGAGCGGTGCGATCGTCGTCGCCGAGTTCGAGCCGAGCGCGGTCACGAAGCTATGATCGGGACGGGTGACGGGAATGTCTGCGGGCAGGACGGCTGGTACTTTTGAGGGATGATGATCGCGAGGTCGAACATCGAATCCACTGCGCTCAAGCAGGCCGGGTCGACGGCGAGGCCGAGCTACGCCCGTTGGGCGTAGCACTTGAGCTTCTTCTTGGCGATGGTCGAAATATCCCGAATGAGCTTGGACTTGCAGCTTTCCGCCTGACCCCCCCCCCGTGATGCAGGCCGCGCAATCGACGCAGGTGTCTCCTGGCGTGCAGTTCATTTCGGTCGCAGCGTCGCAGGTTTCCCAGGGCGCTTGGACCACGTCGTCGTAGCAGTAGGGGAGATAGGAGACCCCGACGGGTGGGTTGGGCGGGTCTCGTGCCTCGGGAAGCGCACTGCCGGCCGCCCCGTTGATCGGCGGCGTGTGGCGCTTCAATATGATGCCGCGGTGGGGGCGCTGCGTGCTGGCCCCGCCTTGGTTCTCGAACCGATACCCCGTGCGAGCCGATCGATTCATCCTGAACTTCGTGGCAGTGGCCGCGAGCACGATCGTGACCTTCGTTGCGCTCGAGCTTTCGGCGCGAGTCTACCTCGAGCACTTCGCCTCGGAGCCGCGCTTCGTGAGCTTCGCGTCGTTTCGCCAGCTCGAGAAGCGCTACGGTGCCGACGGCAGCGGGCTGAAGCAGCTCTATGCTCCGCATCGCTATCTCGGGTACTACCCGACACCCGGCTACGAAAAGGGCGCGAACCGTCACAACGCGCTCGGCTACCGCGGCGACGAGATCGCCGTGCCGAAACCGGCCGGTGAATTCCGCATCGTCTGCGTCGGCGGGTCGACCACTTACGACTCGGACATAGAGGACTGGACTCTCACGTACCCTAGTCAGCTCGAGCAGGAGCTTCGCCGCCGAGGTCAATCCAACGTAAGCGTCGTCAACGCCGGGGCGGCTGGATGGACGAGCTGGGAGTCGCTCATCGACTTCGAGCTCCGAGTGCTCGATCTCGAGCCGGATCTCGTGATCGTTCACGACGCGTTGAACGACGTCCACCCTCGCTTCGTATGGCCTCCGGAGCTTTACCGCGGCGATGGCTCCGGCTACCGCGCGCCCAATTCATCTGGGCTCTTCATGCCGAGCGTTCTCGAATACAGCACGGTCCTGAGAGCGCTGATGATCCGCGCCGGTTGGATAACACCCCACGCCGATCTCTCGCGCACGATCGATCGACTCGCTCCTTCTTACTACGGCGATCTCTGGCGGGACCAGAAACGGACCGCGAGCTACCCGAGCGGCATTTTCACCGACGTCGGCGGCGAGGCGATGCTCGCCGCAAACGACTCTCGATACTTCGTTCGCAATCTCGACAACTTGATCGCGAGCGCAAGAGCACACGACGTTGCCGTCGTGATGCTGTCGTTTCCGTACTCGCCCGAGTTCCCCGAGGAGCCCCGAGTGAGCACGCCGGAGTACCATCGCGCGATTGCCGACCAGAACCAGGCGTTGCGAGAGTTGGCGTCGCGTCGTGGTGTGACGCTGCTGGATCTCGCCCAGCTCTTTCCGTCGGCGAAACGCTTCTACACCGACGGGCGCCACCAGAACCCAGAAGGTGCGGCACTGAAGGCGGGAATCATCGCCGACTTTCTCCTTCGCGAGAAGCTCGTTGGCGGGAGGCCGCCGTCGTGAACGCGCGAACGCGTTCCGCACGATCCGCCGGCCTGCTCGAGCTGCCGGTAATCGGGCCCCTCCTTCGTGCGAGCCTGCGTTCGGTTTTTCGCGAGAAGCTAGGGCCGCAAGGTGCGGACGAGAGGCTAGCACGCGTGGCGGACGCAATCGCCGCGCCGCGCGCGGGCTCGACGACGCTGCGACCGCACCCGAGCGTCGATCCCGCGCGCGGGCGAGCGCGTCTACTTTTCATTCTGTCCACCGAACGCTCGGGCTCGACGCTCTTCAGCTTGGCGCTAGGCCGCAGCCCCCGCCACGTGACGCCGCCCGAGATGCACCTCCTCGCGTATCCGACCTTCGAAGCGTGGCGCGAAGACTATCCGACCGCGATCGCGAGCCTGCAGTTCTTGCTGCACGCTTCGGGCGTCGACGAGAGCGACGAAGCGGTCGCTAGGCGCTTCGCCGGCTGGAAGTCCGAGGTGATCTATCGCTGGATCCTCGAAGGGCGTCTCGAGGGAGAGAAGCTCTTCATCGACAAGACTCCGAAGTACGCGCGCGATCCCGTTACACTTTCGCGGATCGAGAGCCTCGAGCCCCGCTACATTTGGCTCGTCCGTCACCCGCTGGCGGTTGCCGCGTCGCAGATCGCGCTTCGTCGCGAGCGCTCGCTTGCGCGCTCGAGCGGGCCTTTCGGCTTCATCAAGCGACCGCTCGTGAAGCTTCGCGAGCAAGTGAACGCGCCCGACCTGCTCGAGCAAGAAGTCGCTTACTGGCTGGCGCTCAACACTCACATCGAAGGCTTCCTCGCGGGCATCGACCCGGCGCGCTGGCGGCGCGTCAGCCTCGAGCGCTTCGTGCGCGAGCCGGAGAAGGTTCTCCGCGAGGTCTCGGCCTGGCTCGGCTCCGAGTTCGACGCGGCGATGCTGGATCCGCGCGAAAGCATTCCGCGAGAGATGCGCCCCGAGCTCGGCGATCCCAAGGTGTACCGTCATCAGAAGATCGACCCCGCGGTGGGGGATGCTTGGCGAGCCGATTACACCGACGACTGGCTCGACGACGAGACGCGCCGAGCCATGGCCCGATGGGGGGTCCCGACGAGCTAGAGCGAGCGGCGGAAGGAGAGCGCAGACGAGCGCAAACGAGAGATGGCAGACGAACAGAGCGAGAGTCGAAAAGCATTCCACGAGTTGCTCGATCTCTTCCGCGCGCTCGACCAGCAATACCTCGGCCCCGATTGGCTCATCAGCTCGCCGTCGGACGTCGGCGAAGGCGTCCGCGCGGTCATGCATCTTCTCCAAGGCGGCCTGGTCTCCTATTTCGACGACGATTCAGATCACCCGATTTTTCGTCGCATCGTCAGTTCCACGCGAAAGTTCACCGGCGACAACGCCGACACGCTCTACTACGACGCGCCGGTCAGCCCTGAGCGCGTCTACCGGATTCGCGGCAACACGGCGGGTGCCTGCTACGTGTCGCTCACCGTCGAAGCGGGTGCTCGAGATGGACGCTTCGGGTCGCGGACCGCGGGTGCGATCAATGACACCGAATTTACCGTCACCGCCGACGGAACCTTCGAGATCGTGGTCGGCGGGCCCGAGCGATCGAAGGACTGGCTGGCTTTGCCTCCCGACGCCGCGCGCATCACGACCCGCCACTACTACGAGGAAGAGAGAGCGCGCGCAGCCGACACGACGCCCTGCGTTCCGCTCTCGATCGAGGTGGTCGGTGAGACGCTTCCGGCTCCGGAGTCTTACACGGACGCGTCGGTGGCTGCCGGGATCCGCCGCGTGATCAACTTCGTCGAGACTCGCACTCTTGGAATGGGACGCCCGGGTACACGCGAGCAGCCGGCCTTCGTCTCGAAGGTGCCGAATCAGTTCGTGCCGCCGGTAAAACCCGGCGACTTCGCGCTAGCCGCTGTCGATGCGGCCTACTCGATGGCGATGGTGGTGCTCGGGCCGGAGGAAGCGCTCGTCATTCGCGGGCGCTGGCCGAAGTGCCGCTTCGCGAATCTATCGCTTTGGAACCGGCACATGCAGACCTTCGACTACGCGCACCGACGGGTCTCGCTCAACCGCAAGCAGACGGTGCTCGAAAAAGACGGCAGCTTCCGCATGGTGATTGCGCACCGCGATCCCGGTCTGCCGAACTGGCTCGACACGGAAGGCCGCGGCTTCGTCATGGCGTTTTGGCGTTTCATGCTGCCGGACGGCGAGATCGTGACGCCGATGGCGGAAGTCCTGCCTTTTTCCGAGATCCTAAAGCGCTGAGCTCAGCAGCGCCCGGCTGCGCGCAAGAATTCGATGGTCTCGAGCAGGCCTTGGCGGAAGGGCCTCGCGCGCCAACCGAGCTCACTCTCCGCACGCGCGCTGGTGGGTCGAGCTTCGTACTGGAGAAACGTGAGCTGTCCTTTCGGCAGCAGGGGAGGCCGCACGGTGAAGCGCGAGATCGTTTCGCCGACGCTCGCAACGAAGCGGGCCACCGCGAACGGCATCACCGACGGCACGCGACAGCCGGTAGCCGCGCGCACCTGCTCCGCGATGTCACGGAGCGACTGATACGATTCGCTCAGGATGTAGCGCGCTCCGACCGCTGCGCGCTCGGCGGCGACCACGTGGCCGCGCGCTGCATCGTCGCAGTGAACGACGGGGATTCCGCCCGGCAGGAGCAGGGGCACTTCGCGCTTTACCAGATCGGCGATGAGCTCATTCGTGCCCGGCGACGTGGCGGGCCCGGGGCCGTAGATTCCCGAGGGATGCAGGAACACGGCCGGCAGCCCGCGTCCGAGCGCGTCGACCACGAGACGGTCTGCCACCTGCTTCGAGCGCTCGTAGGCCGTGGCTTTCGGCTTGTGATCGATCTCGCTCTCATCGAACACGTGACCGGGCTCGGGAAAGCGGAAGGTGTCGATCGTGCTCGTGTACACGAAGCGTTCGACGCGATGAGCGAGAGCCGCCTGCACGAGGTTCCGAGTCCCGTCCACGTTCACACGATCGAAGGTTCGCTCGTCGGGTAGCCACTGCTCGGGGAGGCCGGCCGCATGGTAGACGACGCTGCAGCCGTCGATCGCCGCGGCGAGCGAGGCCGCCGACGTTACGTCGCCGCGTACGAGCTCGCACTCGCTCGGAACCACGTCGCGCGCGCGGTCGGGCGAACGAACGAGGGCGCGGACCTGGTGGCCATCGGCAACGAGCGCACGAGCGATCGCGTTTCCGAGAAGACCGGTGGCGCCGGCGAGAAAGATTCGCTTCATGATCGCGATGCTGAGCCCCAAGCGCTCGATCACCGGCCATCGCCGCTTCGAGCGAGCCAAGGCATACCGGTGGCGCAGAGCCGAACGAAGCAAGGCACGATCCTAGGCCGTTTGCGCCCTAGTGCTTCGCATGCGAGACACCGCGCGATGACGTCGACGACCGAGAGACCGCCGCCCTGGTCCGACGCATGGTTCAAGGATGGACTGCGCTTCGAGTGCACCGGCTGCGGCCGTTGTTGCACCGGAGCAAGCGGCTACGTGTGGGTGAGCGAGCGCGACGTCTCGCGACTCGCGGCGCGCTTCGGCGTTTGCCTCGACGACTTCGGTCGCAAGTACCTTCGTCGGTTCGGCGATCGCTATGCTCTTCTAGAGTCCGGGAGAGATGGCGCCTGCGTGTTTCTCACGAGCGATCGCTGCGGTGTGTACGAAGATCGCCCCGATCAATGCCGAAGCTTTCCGTTCTGGGAGCAAAATCTCGCGTCACCCGCCGCGTGGACGCGAGCTGCCGAGGAGTGCGAGGGGATTCGTGAGGACGCGCCTCTTCTCAGCCGCGAAGAGATCGACTCCCGCCGTCGCAATTGCGGGTGATTTTGCGAGCGAGACTGAAGGACCGACTGCGCGCTCATGTCGTCGTCAACGCCAGGCCCTGTAGCGCGCCGGCGCGCGCGGTTCCGTAGCCTCCGCGCGGGAGCCGCGTCAGCCATCGCGGCCCTCGCGATCGCGGTGACGGCGGGAGCTGTAGAAGACATCGTGCGCTATCGGACCACGTTCTCCGGCGCGCCCTCCGGCCTTCCTCATCGTCTCATGACGAGCGTGTCGCGCCTTGCGGGTCTCGAAAAGACGGGAGCGCAGAGTCAGGTCGCGCTCGAGCGCCGCGCAATGGCCGATCACAAGCGAATCCGCAAGCTGCTCGAATCAGAGGGATACTACGATGCCGTCGTCGAGCACGAGATCGACGCGACGGTCGTGCCGACTCTCGTCAGCGTCCGGATCGAGGCAGGCCCGCGCTATGCAATCGCGCCCTGCGAGGCGCGCCTCCTCGGCTCGAACGAGTCGTCGGCGTTGCTCGCTCCGTCGATCGAGCGCTTCTCAGGCCTTGACGGAAAGCCGGCACGAGCGAAGAGCGTGCTCGATTCCGAGGCGACGCTTCTCGGCGACATCGAGGCGGCGGGCTTTCCGTTGGTGCGAATCGTGGAGCGTCGCTACGTCGCGGACCATGCTACGCGGACGCTGGCGGTCACGTTGGATATCGATTCAGGTCCGCAAGCCCGCTTCGGACCGGTCGGGTTAGTCGGCCTCGAGCAGGTCGGCGCCACCTACGTTCGGAATCGCCTGCCCTGGAAGGACGGGGCCTTGTACGACCCTGCCGCCGTCGAGAAAGGGCGTCGTGAGCTCGGCGCGACCGGTCTATTCGCACACGTGAGCATTCGACATGGCGACCAGCTCGACGCGAACGGCGTCTTGCCTCTCACGGTGACGGTATCGGAGGCAAAGTTTCGCACTTTTGGTGTTGGCGTACGCTACGACTCGAGTCTCGGTGCCGGTGGCGGCATGTCTTGGGAGCACCGGAATGTTGGCGGAGACGGAGAGCGACTGAAGCTCGCGGGTGACGTGGCTCAGTCCGGGTGGTCCGCTGTGGTTTCGTGGCGTGAGCCGGACTTTCTGCGCCCCGGTTACACGCTCGACTACCAAGCCGGATACAAAGTCGAGGAGACCAACGCCTACGAGGTGCATCGCGCTCAAACCGGCGTCGCGCTCGACGTGCCGCTCACGCTGGTGCTGAGCGGCCGCGCCGGCGTGAGCCTCGAGTACACGCCGGTAGAGACGAAAGCGCGGGACAGCGTCACGAACGAGCGCGAGCAAGACGAGACCTTCGTGCTGCTCGGCTTTCCGTTGGCGCTGCGCCGCAGCACGACGGACGATCTTCTAGAGCCGACCCATGGTACGCGAGCCGAGGTCACCGTAACGCCGTACACGGAGATCTCGGGCAAGGATCTCACCTTCGTGGTCACTCGCTTCACGCCGTCGGCCTACCTGCCATTCGAAGTCCCCGGGCTCCGTCGCAGCGTGCTCGCCGGCCGCATCTCGCTCGGCTCGATCGCGGGCGCGAAACGCGACGCTACGCCCGCCGACAAACGTTTCTACGCAGGCGGCGGGGGATCGATTCGCGGCTACGAGTACCAGCGCGTCGGCCCTCTCGACGACGACGACGAGCCGCTCGGAGGCCGCTCGCTTCTCGAAGCCGGGCTCGAGCTCAGACTTCGACTCACCGAATCGTTCGGCATCGTCGGCTTCTTCGAAGGAGGGAACGTTTTCACGTCGGTCTACCCCGACTTCGACGACGTGTTCCGTTGGGGAACCGGCGGCGGCCTCCGCTACTACAGCCCGGTCGGCCCTTTTCGAATTGACATCGGCACGCCGGTCAACGGCCGCGACGGCATCGACCATGCGATTCAGGTCTACTTGAGCCTCGGCGAGGCGTTCTGAGGATCGGCCATGCTGCGCGGACTCTCGAAGGCCATTCTCGCCACGCTCGGCTTGCTGCTCGTGGCTGTCGCAGTCCTCCGAGGCGCTCTCGAGCTTCCGGCTACGCGTTCCTGGATCGCAGACACACTGGAAGCCGCTCTCTCTCTCGACGACATTCGGGTCGAGATCGAAGATCTCGGTGGATCCCTTCCGTTTGCGCCTACCGCCCAACGCGTCTCGATCGCCGATGCCGTCGGAGTGTGGCTGACGATCGAGGGACTGCGTGTAGACGTAACACCGCTCGACCTGTTCTCGCGGCAAGTGCATGCGCGAATGTTGGCCGCCGATCGAGTCACCATGGTGCGTCGCCCGGTGCCCGACGACAAGCCGTTTCATCTCCGGCCCCTCCGCCTCGATGTCAGGGTCGATGCGCTCGATGTCCGCGAGCTGCGCGTCGGCCGTGAGGCGCTCGGTGCTGCTTTGGGGGAGGGGGAGATCGGGCCGATTTCCGCGCGTGCCAGCGGGACCGTCGATCTGCGGCGCTTGACTCTCGACGTCGTCGTCTCGGGCTCGATTCCGCGAGTCGGCGAGCGGCTCTATTCCGGCGAAGTAGCCGCCGGAGCTGCGCAGCTCGAGCTTCACGCGCGCGGAGCGATCGAAGCGCCGGGCGGCGAGCTCGAGCTCGGCGTCTCGGATCTCTCGATTGCCGACGTTGCCGTCGCGCGGCTCGACCTCCGTGCGAAAGCAGAGAGGCTCGGTATGGGCGAGCGTCGCTATCGGGTCGAGCTTTCGAGCACGACGCAAGACCTTCGTGGCCTCCCCGAGGCGGCGCAAACGCTCGTCGGCGGCGAGCCCGTTCTGAACGGGGTCGTGCGTTTTGGTGAGTCGATGTGGGATTTCGATGTGGACGCGCTCTCGCTCGCGGCGGCGACGTTCGCTGCCGAGCTCACCGCGAGCGGATCTGCGAGCGGAGATGTCGACGTGCCTCGCTTTACTGCTACGTGGCCGGATCTTGGCGCGATAGCCGGTGCTGCGCCCTGGCTCGAGCGCGGAACGCTGCGCCTGCGCGGTGCAGGTCGAGTCGAGGGAGCTTTCGGTGGCGCGGCCGTCGGCGCACGTAGGCTTCGAGCGGACGTCGCCCTCAAAGGCGAAGACGTCGTGTTCGACGATCCGCGCTTGCAAGCGCTCTCCGGGTCCCAGCCTCTCCTCAGCGCGACGATCGCATCGCCCGGTCCGGCCGGCGAGGTGGATCAAGAGGCGTGGACCGTGGACGCGATCGCACTCGTGGCCGCCAAGCTGCGGGTCGGAGGGGAAGCAGCGTTCGACACGGCGAAGAGGCGTGGCTCGGCCGAGCTCGAGATCGCGCTTCCCGAGCTCGCCGCGTTACGAGGTGGGGAGAACGACGTCGAGCTCTCAGGAGCGCTTCGCGGCAAACTCGTCGCGGAAGGGACGGCCGACGCGTTCGACGCAACGGTCGAGCTCAAACCGGAAGGCCTGCGAGTAGGAAAGAGCGGGGAGATCGCCGGCAACGTGACTCTCGTAGGCTCGGGCTCGACGGCGGCAACGCAAGCGAGGCTCGAGAGCCGTCTCACACTCGGAGGTGTTCCGTTGGTCGCCCGCGGCCGCGGCGAGTACCTGGGCGAGAGGCGAGCGATCAGAGTGAAGTCGCTCGAGCTTTCCGGGCTCGCTGCGAAAGCCGACGCGAAAGGCGAGATCTTCGTCGACTCGAAGCTCGCGTCCGGGACCGTCACGATCGGCTCGAGCGATCTCTCGAAGCTCGCGCGCGCCATCGGATTCGAAGCCGCTGGCGCCGTCGAAGGGAGAATCGACCTGACCGAGGACAGAGGCGTTCAGCGCGCGAGATTCGTCGCGAGCGGTGAAGGGCTTCGCATCGAAGGCGACGGTTTCGGTCCCGTCGCCGCGGAGTCCGCGAGCGCGAAGGGCGAGTTCCGTGATCCGTTGGGACGGCTCGATATGGAGTTGGACTCGAGCGCCGGGGATGTCAGCTGGCGCGAGGCGGAGATGGACCGAGTGCGTTTGGACATCAAGCGCAGCGACGGCAACACACGCTTCGATATCGACGCCACGGGACGCTATCGCGGGGACTTCGACCTTCATGCCGAGGGACGCCATTCCGGCAATCGACAGGCGGCGACCGTCGTCATCGAAGAAATTGCGGGGACGCTTCGGGGCCATTCGCTCCGAAACACGCGCCCCGTCGAGCTCGTGCTTCGCGACGGCGATCTCGCGGTTCGCGATCTCGCACTCGCGATCGACAGCGGCGCGCTCGAAGGCATGTGGGGGCAGGGCGGTCTCCGCGCTGTCGGTCGCGTTCGCGCGGTGGACCTCCCTCTCGACCTCGTGGGGTTGGCAACGGAGCGTGTCTCCTTCGGCGGTCGCCTCACGGGCGAGATCGAGCGAAGCGCTCGCGGCGAGGATCTCGTCGCGCGACTCCGCACGGAAGACGCGGCGATCGTAGCCAGTGAAGGTCAAGCAGCCACGCAGGGATTTTCGTTGGATCTGAACGCAAGTGCCGGGACCTGGCGGTCCTTGCTCGACGCGAAGATCGTATCTTCGACTGACGGATCGACCCTCGACCTGAACGCGGACCTGCCGTTTGGGCTCGTCGGCGGCACCACCGGCGGCGCGCTCCGCGGGCGAATCGCGGGGACGCTCATGGCCAACATCATCGACGATCTCCTGTTACCCGACGACGAGCGGCTTCGTGGAAAGCTCGATCTCGACCTCACGCTCGGCGGAACGCTCCGGTCTCCGCGCCTCGACGGGGACGCGCGCGGGCAGCTGGACTACGCGAGCGGAGCCACGGGCATGCAGCTTCATGTCGACGAGATCGTGCTGAAGGCGGAAGGTCGGCGCGTCGAAGTCGTCACGCTTCGCGGCGGCGACGGTCAGCGAGGGCGGGTCGAAGGGAGCGGCGGCATCGAGCTTGCCGGTGGCACGTCTCCGGCTCGCTACGATCTACGGCTGGCGCTCAGCGAGATGTACGTGGCCCGGCTCGACGAAGTCGATCTCCGCGGCAGCGGTGAGCTGAAGCTCCTGGGACCGAGCGACTCGTTGACGCTCGCCGGCGTGTTCAGGGCGAAGGATGCCACGCTGCGTATCCCCGACCGGCTGCCGCCCGACATCGAAGTGCTCCCGGTCGAGCACGTGAATCTCGCGGACTCGCGTCGTCCTGCTTCTATTCCGGAGGCGGCGCCCGCGTCTTCTCCCATCGCTCTCGATCTGGAGATCGCGTTTCCGAGCCGGATCCGTGTCGAGGATCCGAATCTCGATTCGGAATGGCGCGGCACGCTCTTCGTTCGTGGAGATAGCGCTCACCCCGACATCCAAGGCGGGCTCGAAGTCATTCGAGGCCGCTTCGACCTCGCGGGAATTCGCTTCACTGCGACGGAGGGAAAGCTCACCTTCGAGGAAACGACAAACATTCCCGAGATCGACGTAACGGCGGTCGCCGAGCGCAACGACATCGAGGCCACGCTCCGGTTGCAGGGCCCGGCCAATGCGCCGACGATCGACCTCTCGTCGAACCCCGCGCTTCCTCAGGACGAGATTCTGTCGCGCCTGATGTTCGGCGAGACAGCAGGCACGCTCACCGCAGGGCAGAGCATTCAGCTCGCCCAAGCGGCTGCGCGCCTTTCGGGCCGCGGCCCCGGAATCGGCAGCGCTGTGCTCAGCCGACTTCGTCGCATCGCCGGCGTGGACCGGATCGAGATCAAAGACAGCGGCGATCCGGAAGAATCGAGCACTTCCGTGAGCGTCGGCAAGTACATCGGCAACCGTGTCTACGTGAGCTACGACCAATCGGTGCACGGCGAAAGCAGCAAGGCTCGAGTCGAGGTCGAAATGACGAAGCATTTGTCGGCGGAGACAGAGGTGGGCCAGAACGAGACGGCGAGCGTCGGGTTGCGGTGGCGGTGGAAATACTGAGGGGCGCTCCCGCCCTTTTCTCGTTTCGGCTGCGCCGCTAGACTCCGCCGATGGCCGACCTCGAAACATTTGGTAGCGAGACCCGCAGCTGGCTCGACGCGAATTGCCCACCGTCGATGCGCTGGGCTGCCGACGGGAGCGGTGACGCGACTCTCGGCGACGAACTCGCTTGGGGTGGTCGAACGGCGAAGTACGCGAATCCGGAAACCAAGCTCTGGCTCGATCGGATGGCCGAACGCGGCTGGACGGCGCCCACCTGGCCGGTGGCCTACGGCGGCGGCGGCCTCGACAAGGACCAGGCCAAGATTCTCGCGCGAGAAATGGCGGCGCTTCGACTAAAGCCGCCTCTCATCGGCTTCGGCCTCACGATGATCGGCCCGTTGCTGCTCGAGCACGGCACCGACGCACAAAAGAAACGATTTCTGCCCGAGGTTTGCCGCGGCGAGATCCGCTGGTGCCAAGGCTACTCGGAGCCAGGCGCCGGCTCGGATTTGGCGAGCCTTCAGACTCGCGCGGTTCTCGACGGCGACGAGTGGGTGGTGAACGGCCAGAAGGTCTGGACCTCTTACGCGGACAAGTCCGACTGGATGTTCTGTCTCGTGAGGACGGACACGGATCCGCCGAAGCACAACGGAATCACGTTCTTGCTCTTCGACATGAAGTCGCGGGGAGTCAGCGTGCGCCCGATCCTGCTCATCAGTGGCGCGTCCCCGTTTTGCGAGACGTTTCTAGAAGACGTGCGGGTCCCGAAAGACCAGGTCGTCGGCGGAGTGAACCACGGCTGGACGATGGCGAAAGCGCTGCTCGGCCACGAGCGCTCCATGATCAGCGATGCGTTCAGCGAGAGCCGCGACCGCAACCAATTGGTCGAAGCAGCGTTGAAGCACGTCGGTGCCCGCGAGGGTCGCATCGACGATCCCATTTTACGCGACCGAATTGCGCAGCTCACGATCGACAAAGTCGCTCTCGATCTGACGATCGCGCGAACGAAGGAAGCGGCGAAGCTCGGTCACCAACCCGGTCCCGAGTCCTCGATCTTCAAGTACTACGCGACCGAGCTCAACAAGGAGCGACACTCGCTGCTGATGAACGTCCTCGGACCTCAAGCGCTCGGGTGGGACGGAGACGGGTTCGATCAGGAGGACCTGCAGGCGACGAAGGCCTGGCTCCGCTCGCGGGGCAACTCGATCGAGGGAGGAACCTCGGAGATTCAGCTGAACATCATAGCTAAGCGCGTGCTTGGGCTGCCGGACTGAGACATGGCACTCGTACTCGACGCAGACCAACAGATGCTGAAGCAGGCGGCGCGCGACTTCGTGAAGAAGGAGTCGCCGGTGAGCCGCGTTCGGAAGCTTCGCGACGAGCGACACCCCGAGGGATTTTCTCGGTCGATGTGGCGGAAGATGGCCGAGCTCGGATGGCAAGGAATCGTCGTCCCCGCCGAATACGGCGGTCTTGGCATGGGGTTGACGGAGCTCGCGTGCGTGCTCGAAGAGTGCGGGCGCAATCTTGTCCCCGAGCCGCTCGTCTCGACCCTCGGGCTCGGCACCAGTGCAATTCTGCTCGGCGGCACTGCGGCGCTGAAGTCCGAGCTGCTGCCGCGCGTGGCCGACGGATCGCTGATCCTGACCGTCGCTTACCAAGAACGCGGCTCTCGCTACGCGCCGAACCGCGTCGAGACGAAAGCGACGCGACGCGGAGACGGGGTCGTGCTCTCGGGCGAGAAGGTGCTCGTTCTGGACGGCCACGCGGCCGACTCGTTCGTCGTATCGGCTCGTGCTTCCGGCGCCGCCGCCGACCGCCAGGGCGTGTCTTTGTTTCTCGTCCCTCGAGACACACCGGGCGTCGAAGTCGTACGTCAGTCGACTCTCGACCTTCGAGGAGCGGCAATCGTGGAGCTCCGCGACGTGGAGCTGCCGGCCTCCGCGCGAGTCGGTGAGGAGGGCGGCGGAGTCGCGCTGCTCGAGGCCACGCTGGATCGTGCGACGGCCGCGCTGTCGGCGGAAATGCTCGGCGGAATGCAAGCCGCGTTCGAGATGACGCTCGAGTACTTGAAGACGCGAAAGCAGTTCGGCGTCTTGATCGGAACGTTCCAGGCATTGAAGCATCGTGCGGCAGAGGTGTTCGTGGAGATCGAGCTCGCGCGCTCCGCCGTGCTCGGTGCCTGCGACGCGCTCGACCGCGGTGCGCGCGAAGCGCGCTCTCTCGTCTCGGTGGCGAAGGCTCGCTGCTCCGATGCCGCGATGCTCGTCGGCTACGAAGGAGTCCAAATGCACGGCGGGATCGGCATGACCGACGAGCACGACATCGGCCTCTACCTGAAGCGCGCGCTTGCCGCGGAGATGACGTTCGGCGACGCGGCGTATCATCGCGACCGGTTCGCTGCGCTGAGCGGCTTCTGAGCAGGGCATCCTGCGATGGCAGCGATGCTTCCTTCCCTTGGCCATGCCCCTCGGCGCATCATGGGCGCGGTGGTGGACGCGACGGTCTACGTAGTCGACGACGATCCCGCGTTGCGGGAATCGCTGAGCTACCTGCTCCGCTCCGAAGGCTTGCGCGTGCGTACTTTCGACAGCGCGCGATCTTTTCTCTCCGAACACGAGCGGAACACGCGCGGCTGCCTCGTGGTCGACGTCCGAATGCCGGAGATGAGCGGCCTCCAGCTCCTCGAGCACTTGATCGCGGAGGGCTCCGAGCTTCCCGTGATCGTGATCTCCGGCCACGGCGACGTGCCGATGGCGGTTCGTGCGCTCAAGTGCGGCGCACTCGACTTCATCGAAAAACCGTTTGGTGACCAGGCGTTGCTGGACCGCGTGCACGAGGCCTTGGACGAAGATCGGCGCCGTCATGGCGAACAGCTTCAGCGAGACGACATCGTCCGGCGCATGGATCGGCTCACGCAGCGCGAGCGCGAGGTCATGGAGCGCGTGACCGAGGGCAAGCCGAACAAGGTCGTTGCCGAAGAGCTGGGCCTCAGCCCGAAGACCGTCGAAGTCCACAGGGCGCGTTTGATGCACAAGCTCGAAGTGGATTCGCTCGCCCAATTGATGCGGATCGCGATCCTGCGCGAGCGCTACGCGCGCCGCGAGTGAGTCCGGGGCGTCGCGTCGCCCGAGCGCTCAGTCGTCGAGATAGCCCATCGCTTTCAGTCGTTCCATCGTCTCGTCGTCCATCGCCAGCTCTTCGACCGCGCCCGACCGCACGTGGGCGCGGTGCGCGGTCCATTTTTCGTTCATCCAGTCGGTGAGCTCGGCCATGAACTCGGGAACGAAGCCGTCCGAGAGGCTGAGCCGCTGGAGCTCTCCGGGGTCGGTCGCGACGTCATAGGCCTCCACCTGCCGATCGTTGAAGTGATGGATGAGCTTCTTGCCCTTGCGTCTTAGGGAAACCTGCACGTTGAGGCTCTCTGCGCGATAGAGCTCCGCGATCGTCGAGCGATCCCATTCATTTCGGTCTCCGAAAGCGACCGCCGACAAGTCCGCGCCGTCGAGGCCCGCCGGGAGCTCGACGCCGACGAGGCCGAGCACGGTCGGCATGATGTCGACGATGCTCGATTCCATGGCGACCTCGGGCCGTCTCGGCGTCGTGCGCGGAACGTACATGACGAGGGGAACACGAAGGATCTCGTCGTGGAGCGTGCGATGATGACCTTTGCGACCGTGCTCGAAAAACTCTTCCCCGTGGTCCGACGTGATCACGAGAATCGTCTTCTCGGCAACGCCGAGTCTCTCGAGCACGCCACGCAGCTTCGCTAGGTGGTCGTCGACCAAGCGGATCTCACCGTCGTAGAGGGCGAGGACGTGAGCGAGATCGGCTCGGTCCATGTGCGGGTGAACGGCTGGGTTGAAGTAGAAATTCGTGCCGTCGATCGAGCCGTCGTAGTGAGGATCGAAAAGCGTGTCGTAAGGGGGACCCGGCGCGTAGTCGTAGTGAACGTCCCAGTAGTGGAGGAAGAGAAAGAACTTCCCGCCGGCCTGTCGCTCGAGCCACGCTGCGGCCGTGTCTTGGAGCAGGGGAGCCGTGACTTCCTTGTACGATTCGCCATGGGTCGCGAAAGCGATGGTCTTGTCGTCGTACTCGTCGAATCCTTGGCCGAAACCGTAGCGCGCTTCGACGTAGGGAGCGGAGACGATCGCCCCGGTCGCGTAGCCGGCGCCCTTCAAGCTCTTTGCGAGGGTGGGGACGTCGTCCGCGAGCTGGCGTTCGTCGGCAACGACGCCGTGACCGAGAAGCGATCTCCCCGTCAGAATCGACATGTGTCCAGGCAGCGTCCAAGCGGTGGTCGAGCTGGCGTTCCGAAAGAGCACGCCCCTGTCTGCGAGCGCGTCGATCGTCGGAGACGTCGCTCGCGCGTAGCCGTAGGCGCCGAGATGGTCGGCACGCAAGCTATCGATGGAGATCAAGACCACGTTGTAGTCGGGGGCGACGATTCGCCGCGACGATTCGGCGGCAAACGGAGCGGGCTCTGTGGAGCTCGCGCTAGCGACGACCGCGACGACTAGCGTGAGTGTCGCTGCGCTAGCGACGGCCTTGCGCTCGTGGCTCGATGCCGGGCTTCGGCGTCCGAAAAAGAAGTACGTGAGGCTTCCCGATACGGCGAGCACGAGGAGAGAGAGCATCGTGCCGTCGAGCAAGAAGTTGCGAGCGGCGTTGCGAAGCGCGGCGGTAGCGCTCGCGGTCTCGGGGGGGCGTATGTGGGCGAGCCATGCCGCGATGTGTACGCCGAGCTCGAAGAGGACGAGTGTTGCCAAGATCGTGAGCGCGACCCGCCGCGCGTCGCAACGCAAGCGCTCGGGTGAGAAGCCGACGATCAGCGCAGCGAGGAGCCCAATGACGGCACCGACTGCGAAATTGACGAGGAGCAAGTCCGACGCGAGAGCGAGCTTCGGCACGAATCCCTGGCCGATGAAGGCCTCGAGACTGGAGAGCGTCGGTGCGGGCGGGTCGATCCACGTGACGAGCTTCGTAAAGCCGTCGTACATTCGAGCGTTGTAGAAATAGGCGGGCTGCAGGACGAGAGGTTGGTAGAGAAACGCGACGACCAACGTTTCGACGACCGCTTGAACCGCTCCGAGCGTGCACCCGATCGCGATTCCGAGCAGGGCGCGTGGTGCGACTTTCATGGCTAGCGGGCGGTGCCGGCACTCCGTCCGGCGACTCGGTGTCAGCGTGCGGTAAACCAGCGGGACTTGGCCTCGTCGGGAAGCGGCGTGCCGGTTACGCTGGCCTTTTGTACGAGCTCCCAGAAGTACCGGTACGTCGCCCGGTCATGCAGCTCACCTTCGTACTGGATCGGGCCCCAGCTCGCGTCTTGCGCGGCGACGAGAATGTTCACGGCGGTCGTGACTTCGTCCCAATTCGGCTTCATCGCGTCGACGATCGACTGAATCTGCGTCGGGTAGATCGACCACATGCGGAGAAATCCGAACTCGTTCCGCGCGCGCGAGGCATCCGCATACGTTTGGTAGGGGCTCTTGAGATCCAGCGTGACGTTGTGCGCGGGCACGACGCCGGCACACATTGCGGCGGACACCACCCGCGCTTTCGCGTAGGCGATGGCGCGATGCTCGAACTGTCCCGGCGAGCGCATGCAGCCGGCCGCAATTGCCCCGTGGAATCCGGACACGAAGTCCATCAGCCCGAAATCGAGCACTTCGACCCAGTCGAGCGCAGCGATGTCGTAGGCGTCGCGGAGCGCGCCGTGGGTCTCGATGAGAACGTGAATAGGTATGCGGCGCGAAATCCCGGACTTCTTGGCGACTTGTTGGATGTAGGCGATCTGATCGGCGGCATCCTTCGAGCAAGTCGGTTTGGGCAGTGTGATGTAGGCCAGCTCGTTGCCCGCGCCGGGGACGAGCACGTCGACGTCGCCGCGCCAGTGCTTGTTGGCGGAATCGTGGATGCGAACGCCGGCTTTGCGATGACGGTTCGCCGATGACTTCGCCATCGCGACCACCATCTCCGCGTGCTGCTTCTCCTGGCCTTCCTTCGCGCCGTCTTCGCGATCCATCGTGATGTCGAAGACGCCACCCATCTTGTCCTGCTGCTCGAGCGCTTTTGTGATGAGCTTCTCGCTGCCTGCGAAATGCTCGCAAGCGTTGATGATCGGGTACCGTTTTTCTCCTGCGAACAACGCGTCGCTCGGGTGGATGCGATCGGCCATCGGGTCTCCTCTCGCTCGGCGGGCGAAGGTGGTTCGAGTATCCGGACGACAGGGGCGCTGTCAACCGACTCGAACTCGCTCGGACCGGCGCCTTCCCTCCCGCGAAGCGTTCGTGTTGGGCTGCGCGCGTGTTAGGCTTCGCGCGCCATGTGGATGCTCCTTGGTCGCCCGACCCCGCAAGGCATTTTCGAAGATGCTGCAGCGGACGCTTCATCCGCTGCTCCTGCGGCGCCGGCGACGCGACGGCCGAGGTCGGTCGGGGGCGGCAACGGAACGCCTCGGCCGGTGGAAGCGCTTCTCGCGGTGATCGGAGCGACACCCGCGACGGACCTTGCGGACGACGTCGGCATCTTTCTCCACCCCGGCCGATCCCTGCTCTCGACCGTATCGCTCGAGCGGCTGTTCGAACAGTTCGATTGTAGCGCGCGCGATGTCTACGCGTCGCTCGCGGACGCAGAAACGGCGCATGGGGGCGAAGTGGGTTTCCTTCTCGAAGTGCGTCGCGCGTTCATCGACCCTTCCGGTAGGCGTCGCGATACCGGCGTCCTCTTCGCGTCCGGCGTGCGCGTCTAGTCGGCCTATCAGGCCCTTCCGTCGCGCTGTAGCGTCTCTAGAATCCGCCGCGTCGAGTCGGATCGATTGAGCGTGTAGAAGTGCACGCCGGGGGCGCCGCGCGCGAGCAGCTCGCGACATTGAGAAGTGGCGTGCTCGACGCCGATTCTCGTGACCGCGTCGTTCTCGTTGCGATGCGGCTCGAGCTTCGCTCGGAGCTCGGCGGGGATCGTCGCGCCGCAAAGGCGGGTGAATCGCTCGATTTGCGCCACATTGGTGATCGGCATGATGCCGGGCACGATCGGAACCGTGACGCCTGCGCGCCGTGCGCGCTCGACGAAGTCGAAGTAGTAGCGATTGTCGAAGAAAAGCTGCGTGATGAGCACGTCGACTCCGGCTGCGACTTTGTCGACGAGATGCGCGAGATCGGCATCTGCCGAAACGCTCTCGATGTGATTCTCGGGGTACGCTGCAGCTGCGACGCACAAGGGGCGGCGAGCGACCCGGATCATTCGAACGAGGTCGCTCGCGTGAGCCAGACCTTCGGGGTGAGGGCGGAAGTCGGTCTCGCCGGCGGGCGGGTCCCCGCGAAGCGCGATCACGTTCTCGATTCCGCCGGCTTCCAAGCGATCGAGCACGAGATCGAGATCGGCGCGACTCGCGCCGACACAAGTCAGGTGAGCCATGGCCTCGATACCCACGCTGTTTTTGATGGTCGTGACGAGATCGATCGTGCGATCTCGGGTCGATCCTCCCGCTCCGAAGGTGACCGACACGAACGCAGGCCTGAGCTGCCCGAGTTCGGCTACGGTCGCTAGCAGTTTGGTTCGGCCGTCGTCCGTTTTGGGCGGGAAAAACTCGAACGAGAACACCGGGCGGCGCGCGGTGTCGAACAGCTTCGCGATGCGCATGGCGAGGGCACAACCGTGAGCGGCAGGTTGCAGGATGTCAAGACGGCCTGGACGGAGCGCTCGATCGTGGTGTCGCTAGCGGGCGAGTGCGCGAGGTCTCGAGCGAGAGCTCCCGATGACCAGCCGCACGAACGACGCCATGAAGGCCGGGGATGGCCGCTGCCGAGAACCGATTCGCGACTTCCTCGAGACACTGCACGCTGCACGAACCGACGAGCTCGAAGGTGACCTCGTACTCGCCGCCGTGACCGTGTGCTTCGCTGCGCAACATATCGACGAGAGATTCGATGCAGTAGGGCGAAAACTCGCCCCCGCCATAGAAGTGCAAATCGTGACCTTTGCCGCCGGTGCGGCGTCGCACCTCGACGCGATATGTCGGAACCGCGAATCGTGGGTCCGGGTCGAGAGCTCTCTGTCTATACGTCCAGCCGAACATCGGGTCGCACCTCCCCCGTTCGGGGGAGTCTAGGTCGGGCATACTGCCATCTACGTCGAGGCGTCAAGCGGCGGGAGCCACGGCGCGCACAGAGTCGAGCGGGTCGGTCAGGGCTTACGGCGGGCCGACTCGATGACGATGGGCGATTTCGGGAGGTTACGAAAGCCGCCGCCGGCGTCTTCGGTCGGCGCGACCTCGATCTTCTCGACGACTTCCATGCCCCTGACGACCTTGCCGAACACAGCGTAGCCGAAACCGTCGGGCGACTCGTCGCGATGATCCAGGAAGGCATTGTGCTCGGTATTGACGAAGAACTGGGATGTCGCCGAATCCGGCACGCTCGTGCGCGCCATGGCCACCGTCCCGACTTCGTTCCTGAGCCCGTTGGAGCCCTCGTTCTTGATCGGCTCGCGCGTGGGCTTTTTCTGACGAGCGCCATCGTAGCCACCGCCCTGGACCATGAAGTCCTTGATCACGCGATGGAAGACGGTGCCGTCGTAGAAACCTTCGTCGACATACGAAAGAAAATTCGCCACGCTCGCCGGAGCTTTGTCGGCGAAGAGCTCGATCTCGATCTCGCCCTCTGTTGTTTTCAGGACGACGATGGGGTTGGCGGTCCCGGCGGTCGCGGACGCGTCGGGGGATTCCGCTCCCTTGCTACAGGAGCTCAAGAGGGTGAGCGCGAAGACGAATGCCACGATCGTTGCGCTGGCGATGCTCGGCCGGGCACTCGTCGAACGCATGGAGCTCAAAGCCTCCGTAGCTTCCGAATCAAGCTCGCGAGACGGAGAAAATCCTTCGCGCTACCGCCGGTCAGCGCGCCACCGATGTTGCTCACGATGAAGCATCGCGCGCCCGCTGCCACGAGGGGGGCAATTTCGTCTCGGATCTCGGAGGCGTTTCCCGCGTACATGGACGACATCAAGAGCTCCGGTGTCATGGTGCGATGCGCGAGATCGATCTGCTCTTCGGTCACGCGCGGAGGGACGATGTCGATGAAGCCTTTGTGAGTAGCACCGAGAGGATGCTCGCGACCGTTCTGGCGCCAGGCTTCCGCCGGCGCGAGCAGCGACATGGCGGCTCCGAGTCGGCTTTTCATCGCGGTCTCGATCATTTGCGCGCGATTCTCTCCGAGCGCGCAGAGCATGACTTGCGCGGGTACGAAGCCGTCCGGCTTGCGACCGGCCGCGGTGGCTGCGTTGCGGATCGTTTCGAGCCTCGCGCGATACTCCTCCGGCGTCGATTTGAGCGCAGGCACCCAACCGTCCCCGTGGCGTCCCGTGAGCTCGAGCATGCGCGGCGCGTGAGAGGCGATCCAAATGCGCGGCGTTTTCCCTCGATAGAGAGGGAGATTGAAGACCGCGTCGCGGAGCTTCCAGAACTCCCCGTCGAACGTGACCGGCTTGCCGCCGCTGCTCCAGAGCAGGCGGATCACGCGCAACGCCTCGTCGAGTCGGGATACCTGCCGCTCCCACGGCAAGCCGTAGGGCTCGCAGTTCTCTCGCTCGCCGTTCCCGATGCCGAGGATGGCGTGTCCGCGCGAGATGTGATCGAGCGTGACGAAAGATTGCGCGAGCGCCATCGGATGCCGGCGTATGGACTCGGTGACGAGCGTCCCGACGTCGATGCCGCGCATGCGTGAGGCCGTCACGGCAAGAATCTGCAAGGGGTCGAAGAGCCCGTCCGGCGAGTGCACGGCCTTGGCAGCGGCTGTGACTTCGGGCTTCCACACCGACGAGGGAATGAAACCCATGAAGTGATCGGGCAGCCAGAGCGACTCGGCACCGAAGGTGCGCGCAACGCGGAGTCCCAGCTGCGTCATCCAGAGTGGATGCAGGCAGCCGTCCTGATACCCGACACTGATTCTTGCCATCGTGTGCTCTGCGGCGAGAGAAACGCCGTCTTTTCCCACGACTCCGACTGCGATGCAAAAGCGCGCGGCGAGCGACCTGCAGCAGGCACCGCGTTGGTCGCGCCTCATCCGTCTGTTAAACAGTTCGCGTGGTCACCGCGAAGAAGGTGTCATCGGCAGCGTCGCGAGGCGTGGCCGGCGGACTGTGCCTCGCGTCGCTCTTCGTGCTCGCGTCCTGCGCGGAACCCGCGGCCGACAATCTCCTGTTCGTCTCTTTCGACACGACTCGCGCCGACCGCCTATCGTCCTATGGCTACGCTCGCACTACTTCGCCGGCCGTCGACTCGCTCGCAACCCGCGGCGCGCGCTTCACGCGAGCGTACAGCCACGTGCCGTCCACCATGCCGGCGCATGGAACGATGTTCACGGGGCTGCTTCCGCCCGAGCACGGGGTGCGCTGCAACGGCAAGTACCGATTGTCGCCGGCGCGGACGACTCTGGCGGAGATTCTCGCGGGCAAAGGCTTCGACACCGGCGCGATCCTGGGCGCGTTTCCCCTGGACTCTCGATTCGGGCTCGATCAAGGCTTTGCGACCTACGACGACGACTTCGCGTCCTCGGCCGTGACGGCGAAACGACGCCGCGGACGCATGGACGATCCGGGATTTTGGATCGGGCACGACTTCGTGGATTTCGAACGCGGTGCCGACGAGGTCACGGAGCGTGCTCTCGCTTGGCTCGCGGCACGCCCGACGCGCACGAAAAGATGGTTCCTCTTCGTTCACTATTTCGACGCCCACTGGCCTTACGAGCCGCCCGAAGCGTTCGCGACCGCGCATGACTCCGCTTACGACGCCGAAATTGCTCACGCCGACTACGAGCTCGGCCGTCTCCTGGACCGCGTCGATCAAATGCCCGGCCGTACGCTCGTCGTGTTCACGGCTGATCACGGCGAGGGCCTCGGCGATCACGGCGAAGCCTTGCACAACCGGTTTCTCTACGACGCGACGCTCAGGGTTCCGCTCGTGATGGCGCTCGACGGGGCGATTTCGCGTGGGCGTGTGCTCGATGACCCGGTAGGGCATGTGGACTTGTTTCCGACTCTGCTCGAGCTGCTCGGGCTCCGAGCGTCGGTGGACGTCACGGGTCGCTCGCTCACACCGCTACTCACCGGTCGCGAGCACGCCCCAGGTGCGGTCTACGCCGAAACCCTCATCCCTTCGCTCGAGCGCCCGCTCGGCATCGAAGTTCGCGCGCGGATCGAAGGACGATGGAAGCTCATCCGCACCGACACAGTGGGCGGTGAGACGCGGATGGAGCTCTACGATCTAGTGGCGGATCCGCACGAAACAACCGACCTTTCGCGCGCGCACCCGGATGTCACTCGTGATCTCGCGCGGCGACTGGACGACGACATGCAACGGCTCGAGCGAGCGGGGCCACATCCAGATCCTCTCGCGGTCGACGAAGGCACGGAGCTTCGACTGAAGAGTTTGGGCTATCTCTGACGCTGCCGAGCGTCTTGACTCCGGTTTCGACCCTTCGTAGCGTCGCGCGTTCCCGGGGCCGGAGACCTCTCAATGACCGATCGCGCGTTTGCTCCCGTACGAGTGGAAGACGTCGCGGCGCTCGTCGCCGCTATCGAAAACGTGGTCACGGCCGCCGTTCGCTCGGCCACGGACCTCACCGAGGGCGGCAAAGGCATCGACGACCACCAGGTCCATTCGGAGCGCATCGCCTACGCTGCTACGGAGCTCGAAGCGTGCAAGGCGATCACGGCGTATGCGCGAGATGCGGCTCGATCAGGCGCCGCGGACGCAAGCCTCTACGCAGAAGAAGCGGCGGTGTACGTCGGCGAGGTCGCCGCGCGATTGCATGCGACGGCGCTCGTAGCGCAAGCCGATTTCAACCTGCCGACCGGTCTGCTCGAGCGCGCCCTCGGCGGCTCAGCGACGATCGCGAGAATCGGCGACTTCACGGCAGAAGCTCGGGTTCGCGCCATCGGGCGGCGCGTCGCCGAGGCTCGCGGCGCGAACCATACCTGGTTGCCGAGCGATGACGTGCGCATGGTTCGCGACTCCGTGCGCGCCTTTGCCGAGCAAGAGGTTGCGCCCCTCGCGGAGCACATCCACCGCCACGACGATCTCGTTCCTGACGGTCTCATTCGAAAGATGGCCGACATGGGCTACTTCGGCATGGCCGTCCCCGAGGCCTATGGCGGCCTCGAGATGGGCAACGTCGCGATGATCATCACGACCGAAGAGCTGTCGCGGGTATCGCTCGCCGCTGCCGGCAGTCTCATCACGCGCCCAGAGATTCTGACGAAAGCCCTGCTGAAGGGCGGCACGGAAGATCAGAAGAAGCAGTGGCTGGGAAGGTTGGCGAGCGGCGAGATCATGGTCGCCATCTCGGTGACGGAGCCGGACGTCGGCTCCGACGTCGCGTCGGTTGCCTGCCGCGCCGAGCCGGCCGAGGTCGGCGGCCGCAAGGGCTATCGCATCAACGGCGCGAAAGCGTGGTGCACGTTCGCCGGTCGCGCCAACGTTCTCGCCGTTCTTCTCCGCACCGACCCGAACCCAGCGGCGGGTGCGCGAGGGCTTTCTCTCTTCGTCGTCGAGAAGGACGCGTTTCCGGGCCACGAGTTCACCATGCGCCAACCAACGGGTGGCGTCCTCACAGGCAAAGCGGATGCGACGCCGGGGTACCGCGGCATGCATTCGTTCACGCTGGCGTTCGAGGACTACTTCGTTCCCGCCGAGAACTTGATCGGTTTGGAGAGCGGCCTCAACAAGGGCTTTTATCTCCAGATGAACGGCTTTGCGGCGGGGCGCCTACAGACCGGCGGTCGTGCGAGTGGCCTCGCGCAAGCGGCCCTCGAAGTCTCGGCCATCTACGCGAGCGATCGGAAACAGTTCAAGCGGCCGATCATCGAATTCCAACTGACTCAGTACAAGCTCGGGCGGATGGCGGTCCACGCCCAAGCTGCACGCCAGCTCACCTACGAAGCGGCGCGGGCCATGGATGCGGACGAGGCCATCTCACTCCTTCCCGCCATGGCGAAGCTCTTGAGCTGCGACATCGCTGTCTGGGTTACACAAGAAGGCCAGCTTCTCCACGGCGGGTGGGGTTACGCCGAGGAGTACCCCATCTCGCGCTACGTGATCGATGCCCAGGTGCTGCCGATCTTCGAAGGCGTGAAGCCGATACTGGAATTGAAGGTCATCGCTCGCCAACTCGTAGGCGGCTGAGCTTTTTCGGGGCTCGATCCTAGCTCGCCCCCCGTTCTCTCGTACACGTTTGTCCTCTAGCCGTCCGCGGCCGTACGAATGACGTGCCGCACCGACAATTTCCACCGCATTTTTCGTGACTCTTCGGCCGCAAGCTGCATGGCAACGTGCTTGCTTCTCTCGAGACGACCGCGCGCGAAGCGGCAGGAGGAAGGCGGCAATGGAGAACTACGACGCGTTGATGGAAGTGCTGGGTGTGGACGAGCAGAAGCGGGGCCAGAGCTCGCGGGAGCGGGAAGGCTACCGCATGGCGGAGCCCGATACCGAAAGCCCCGAGCGCGCGCTCCAGTGGACTCCCGAGCTGCAGCTCATGCTCGCCATCCTCGAGGACGCGATCGCGTGCTACTGCAAGACTCTCAAGCGTCCCCGCCAAAATCCGGAGATTCTCGCCCGACAGGCGGAGTTCTGGATCGGCCTCGACGACTGGGATTCGCCGTTTTCCTTCAACAACGTCTGTGAGGCCCTCGGTCTCGAGCCGGTTGCGACCAGGGACCGGGTCTGGGCGCGGCGGCGTCGCATCGACGAGAAAGCCGCCTGACCCCCAAAGAAGTGGGTTGCTGGCTTGCGAAGTTGCGAGTTAAGGTTGATGCATGCGTGCAAGACTTGGTGCAGCCGAGAGGCCGCGGATGCCGCAACTTCGGAACGCAGTTGCATCCATGCAACGAGAAAGCTCGGTATCTCTTCGCCGAGAGCGAGATAACTCTCTGATATCAAAGCACTTGTCATCACGCTTGCGCAACACGCATGGCATGGCTCTTGCTGCCGTGAAGAACGTAATTCGACTGCGGAGGTTGGGTGGTGACCGAGAGCGTGCGCGAGCATTTGGAGCGAATCCTAGCGTCCTACGATCAGATCGGGACGAGGTTCGCGGGCTTGGGGGGGGTGACGAAGGTTCTCGGCTTGCTCGAGGATGTTCGGAGGGAGCTCGATCACATCTCCGAGAACGAGATCGAGCGAGTGACTGCGGACATCAAGCAAGTGGTCGAAGGTCTGCTCAAGATCGACTACGAGCTTCGAAAGATCCAGAACTTGAAGCTGCTGTTCGAGCAGCGCGCTCCGCACGAGTCGCGCCCGCTGTCGGGATCGACGAGCGGCGAGAGTTCCTGAGGAGACGCGGCCGCCCGTCTCCAGCTTCGAAAGCCCAAACACTCGTCCATCGCCCGATTCGCCCTGCGGAGGGTGCGTGGTGAAACCGGTCGAGAGGGCGCATGCGCTCGCGCGCGCGCCGATCGACAGGGAAGGTGCGTCGGACACGACAGCGCTCGGGCCGCCCGACGAGCGCGTGCTCGGCGAAATCGCCCACGAGATGGGGAACCATCTCCACAAGCTCTACTACTGGACCGACTATTTGAGGTCAGAGGTCGCCGGTCGCGGCGAGCCTGAGATTGCTGCCGTCGACATGCTCTCCGGAGCTGTCGAGCGTCTCGAAACCTTCATGCGCATGATCCTCGAGTACTTCGCGCCGGCTCGCCTCTGCTTCACGAAGGTGAAGGTTGCGGACCTCGTCGGCGGTCTTGCCGCGAAGCTCCCGGGACGACGTCTTCGCTGTGAAGGGATCGATGCGTTCGGCGAAACCACGGTATTCGCCGACGCAGGGTTGCTGGCCCACGCGATCCGTACGGTTTTCGAGCGCGCGGCGAGCACGCTCGTCGCCGAAGACGAGATGGTCGTGCGCGTGACGGGTGCGAACCGCCGCGAATATCACGGGGTCGAGGTCGAGTTCTGCGGCGGGGTCTCGGCTGCCGGCGGGAGCTTGCAGAGCGGGATCGAGATGGCGGTCGCGGAGAAATTTCTGTTGATGCACGGCGGTGAGCTCTCCGAGCGCGAGTCCGCGCCGCGCTCCCTCGTCGTGTTCCTGCCGCTCTACACGTGAGCGAGATCGGAGGAGAGATGCACCATAGGATCCTGATCGTCGACGACGACCCGCTGATTCGACGTCAGCTCGAAGAGCTGTACCGGGAGCGGAAGTACGACGTCGACTCCGTTGGCTCCGCGGAAGACGCGCTCTCTTTGCTCGCGGAAGCCGAGTACAGCCTCGCGGTCGTCGATCTCAAGATTCCCGGCACCGACGGCATCAGTCTGACCAAGCAAGTTCGCGAGCGTTGGCCGGATCTCGACGTCATCATCGTTACGGGCTACGCATCGATCAAGGGTGCGGTCGAGGCCATTCGGCACGGCGCGAGCGACTACATTACGAAGCCTTTCGAACGCGAGGAGATCCTGCTCGCCACCGAAAAGGTGCTCGAGAAGCGACGCTTGCTCGACGAGATCAGCTACCTCCGAGGCCAGCTCACCGAGCGCTACTCGTTCGCCAACATGGTGAGCCGTCACCCGACGATGCACGAGATCTTCTCGACGATCGAGGCGCTCGCTCAGAACGACGCAACGGTGCTGATCGCGGGCGAGTCGGGAACCGGCAAAGAGCTCGTGGCGCGCGCGATCCATTTTCAGGGACGCAGGCGCAACGGCCGCTTCGTCGCGATCAACTGCGCCGCCTTTCCCGATACGCTGCTTGAGAGCGAGTTGTTCGGATACGAGCGTGGAGCGTTCACGGGCGCGGTTCACGATCGTATCGGCAAGGTCGAGCTGTCGAGCGGCGGCACGCTGTTCCTCGACGAAGTCGAGACCATCTCCTTGCCGATGCAGCTCAAGTTGCTCCGTGTGCTCGAGCAGCGCGAGATCGAAAAGCTCGGCGGAAACCGCGTGGTGAAAGTGAACATGCGCATCATCACGGCGACCAACCGCGACCTGGACGACATGGTCGCGCGCGGCGAGATGCGCGAGGACTTCTACTACCGAATCAACGTCGTGCCGGTTCGTATTCCGCCTCTCCGCGATCGCATCGAAGACGTTCCGTTGCTCGTCGCCGAGATGCTCAAGAACAACCCGATCGCGCGCGAGCGGACGATCTCGCGCATGTCGAAGAAGGCAGTGGAGAAGCTGATGGCCTATCACTGGCCCGGCAACGTTCGCGAGCTCGGGAACGTGCTCGAGCGCGCGGTCCTCAAGACGAGCGGGACGGCGGTGAGGGACGTCGACCTGCCCGTCGTTGCGTCGCAGAACGGCCACGCGGCGACGCCGGGGCGCATTCGTGACTACGATCTGCCGCTCAAGGAATTCTTGCGTCGTGCCGAGCGCGAGTACCTGACGGCGATTCTGCGGAAGAATCGCGGTGGGATCTCGTCGACCGCCGAGCACGCGATGATCGATGCGGCCACTCTTCACCGGAAGATGAAGACTCACAGTCTGCGAAGGGACGACTTCAAAGAGCGCAGCAGCAGCCTCAGGGCCTGATGCCTCGGGAGATCGCGATGTACGCGCATTTCTACCAATTGAGCGAAAATCCGTTCAACCTCACGCCGGATCCCAAGTTCCACTACGTGAACACCTCGACGCGCGAGGCCATGGCGTCGATTCTGCACGGCGTCAAGTCGCGAAAGGGCTTCATCACCCTGATCGCGGAAGCCGGAACCGGCAAGACCACGCTCCTCAAGCGCATCGTCGACGAGATCGAGGGCGAGACCCAAGTCGTCTTCGTCTTCAACCCGGGTGTAAGCTTCGACGAGCTGCTCGAGTTCATCTGCTCCGAGCTCGGCATCGAGACCCACGGGTGCAAACGCCTCCATTTGCTCGACCGCCTGAACAGCCATCTCCTCGAGCAGCTCACGCGCGGCCGCAACGTGGTCGTCATGATCGACGAGGCCCAGACTCTCGAAGACTCCGTTCTGGAAGAGCTGCGCCTGCTATCGAACCTCGAGACAGCGAAAGAAAAGATTCTTCAGATTCTGCTCTCGGGTCAGCCGGAGTTGGAAGAGAAGCTCCGCAAGCCGTCGCTGCGCCAGCTCCGTCAGCGCATCGGGGTTCGGGCCACTTTGAAGCCCGTCCGCCACGACGAGATGCAGGCCTACGTCGAAACGCGGCTGCGAAGCGCGGGCGCGGAGCGCAACGATCTGTTCACGCCCGCAGCCTTGAAGCGGATCTGGCAAGCGTCGAAAGGAATTCCACGAGTGATCAACGTCATCTGCGACAACGCGATGATGCTGGCGTTCGCCGACGGTCGGAAACGGATCACGCCGAAGTTGCTGCGTGAGGCCGTGCGTGACCTCGAAGGCGAGGTGCCGGCCGGTGCGTTCGGCAGAGGCACGCCCGAGTGGCTCTCGTCGCGCGCGACGGGCTACGCGCTTGCCGCCGCGGCGGTTCTGGCAGCGCTGATTCCGCTCGCTGCGATGCTGCAACGGAACTTCGATCCGGCCGGCGTGGTGGCGGTTTTGCAAGGAGCCGACGAAGACGTCGTGCTGGAATCTTCGGTCGTGGGCGACGCGAGCATCGGCGAGAGAGGGAAGAGCATCGGCACTAAGATCGTCGCGGCAACCGAGCCGACCCGCGACTTGCCCGCCGCCTCCGAGTCGCTTGCAGGGCTCGGTGCTGACACGGCCTCCGACGCTCGCGAGCAATCCGAGAGAAAGAGTCTCGAAGCACTCGAATCGGACGCGACCCGCCGTCCTGCGATCGTGGATTCCATGCGTCGCGCCGAGATCATCGCGAGATCTACTGCTGCGCGTCTATACGGAACCGATCGGGACGGTGCTGGTGCTATCGAGCGGCGCGACATCGCGGACGCCGCGCGCGACGAAGTTTCCCGGAACGGCGGGCTCAAGGCGCCCGAGGTTGCGGTGCAACGCCCCGCGGCCGTGATCGAGCCCGAGGAGCCGAAAGCGGCTATCGATGCGCCGAATGAAGCGGAGACGGAGCCCGTCTTTGCCGAAGCTCCGCCGGTCGCCGAGCAGCCTCAGCCTGAGCCGGCGCCTGAAGCGTCTCCCGTCGTCAAAAGCGTCGCGGCCGAGATCGCCGCTGCTCCTTCGAAGCCCGCGGCCGTCGCAGCGCCCGCCACGGCGCCAGAGCAAGTGAAGGCCGCGATCGCGAAAGCCGCCGAAAAGAAACCCAAGCCTGCAGCAGCCGTGGCACCCGCTCCCGAGGTCGATGCCGCGAGCGCGTCCCCGGCTCCGCCGCCGCCGGGCCCGTTCACGCTCGGGCGAGCCGTGCGCGTGAAAGACGGCGACACGGTTTGGGACATCGCGCTCGAGCACTACGGGAGCGCCGGCTCCGCCGTGCTAAAGCGGATCCTCGTCAACAATCCGGGAGTTCGCGATCCGCTGAGGCTCGAGGTCGGCTCGACGGTGTTTCTACCGTTCAGTCGTCCCGAGCAGATGGTAAGGAAAGAGTCGGCTGGATATCGAGTCGTGCTCGTGTCGGGCACCTCACGCGAGCGGCTCGAGGAAGTGGGGCGCTGGGCAAGCGCCGCCGGCGGTGAAGTACGCATGACGAGCACGAGCGGCGGAACGGGACCGGTGCTCTACGAGATCTCGATCGTCGGTCTGCCCTCCGAGTCGGCCGCGCTCAGCATGGCTACCAACCTCTTCGAAAGCTCCGCCACGGGTGCACTCGAGCGAACGGCCATGCGTTGATTTATGCGGCTCGATGCCGATTTGGTTGCTTCCGAGCATTGCGGGAATGCAATCTCGCGCAGTTGAGAAACCTTCGAGTTTTCATGCATTTAGTTTCGTGACTCATCGAAACACCCCCTCGTTCGCGCAACCCTGCGCGTTTCATTCACCCGCACGGGGGATAGAAAAGCTCTTTAAAGTCGCGCGTTTCCGTGTCTACGTTGGCGCTAGCTGGTGGCATTAAACTTGCTGCCTAAGCTGCCGGGATTGCGCGAGTTTCGACCACGGCGGATTAGCGACGAGAGAGTGAAGAAGGAGCCCGGAACGAAGACGTTCCTCACGGCTTTGCAGCTCGAACGCGCTCCGCGAGAGGACGGAAAAGCGAGGACGCGTTCTACTCCTGGCGCGAGTCGCGGAGTCGTCGCACGCGAGTGCATGCGGACCTCGGACGGAGTGAGTTGCGCAAGGTTGTGTTGATGGAGTCGACGACCGAAGCTTTCGAGACGAAATTCCGCGCGCAGGCTCTGCGAGCGAGTGGGCGCCGCGCGCTCCGCGCCGCGTCGGCTGCTTGGCTCGTCATCGCGCTACTCGCAGGCGGCTGTGCGTCGCGACGGGTCGAGCCGCCAACCGGCGGGCCCGCGTTGCCGCTGGGCGGATTCGCGCCCGTCAATTCCGTTCAACCTGGTGAGTTTCGCGTCGGAGTGGGGGACACACTGAGGGTCCGCTTCCTCTTTCACGACGAGCTCGACTCCGAGCCGGAAGTGCGGCGCGACGGTCACATCACGATCACCGGCCTCGGCGACTTTCAGGCCTACGGCCTCAGCACTCGCGAGCTCGAGCAGGACATCTACCGGCGCGCGTCGCTCACGTATCGAAACCCGCAAGTCGGTGTCGTCGTGACGAAGCAGTCGATTCACCGAGCGTACATCGGCGGCGAGGTCAGCAAGCCGGGCTACGTCGACCTTCGACCCGGTATGACGGCGCTGCGGGCGATCTTCATGAGCGGTGGGTTTCGCGACACGGCCAAGATCGACAACGTCTTGCACGTGCGATGGGCCGACGACGGCAGCTATAGCGCCGAGGTCGTCGATTTGAAGGAAGTGCTTGAGACCGGCGACGTGCGTGGCGACGTGATGCTCACGGCCAACGATCTGGTCTTCGTGCCGAAGACGCCGATCGCCAACGCGAACCTCTGGGTCAAGCAATACATCATCGACTTGATTCCGGTACGGCAGCCGACGACGCGTCTCGACGACTTCGGGCTCGGTTCGGGTAACTAGGGTTTAGCGAGCGTGGAACAACGATCCCTCTACCTGATTCGCCAAGCGCTCACCGCGGTGTTCAAGCGACGCCGTATGGTGATGCTGCTGTTCCTCCTCGTGTTCGTGCCGGCGAACCTCGGTAACCTGATGCGCGACCCGAACTACCGCGCGGTGGGCAAGGTGCTCATCAAGACCGATCGCGCCTATCCCGAAGTGTCGCCGATGTCGCGTCAATCATCGGCCGAGCGGCCGCCGAACGAGGCGATGATCAACTCGGAGATGCAGCTCATCCGCAGTCGCGAGCTGCTCCGCCGCGTTCAGATCGAGATGACGGAAAACCGAGAGGCGGCCGGCGACGACGATCACGTCCCGTCGGTGACCACGATCGAAATGAAGCTGCAGGTGATCCGGAAGCCCAACTCGAACGTGCTTCAAATTTCGTATGCGAGTCAGGACCCCGACGAAGCGATCGAGGTCGTCAACACCGTGATGACGAAGTACGTGGGGTACAACGTCGAGACCCATAAGGATTCCGGCGCGCTCGAGTTTTTCGCGGAGCAGACCGATTCCGCGCGCGCGGCCTACGAAGATTCCGACGTCGCGCTCGAGCGCTATGACGCCGCGCACGGACTCACCTCGATCTCGATCGAGAAAGATCAAATGCTCCGGCAGCGCGCCCAGTTGGAGGCGGATCTGCGGAGAACCGAGGCGGAGATCACCGAGCTGACGACCAAAGCGGCCGCGATCGAAGCGGAGCTCGAGTACATTCCCGAGCACGAGGCGACCGACGTCGACGTCGTGCCGAATCCAATGGTCACCTATCTCGAGCAGAACCTCGCGAAGCTGGAGATGGAGCGGACGAAGCTGCTAGGGCTCTACACGCCGCAGCACCGACTGGTCATCGACATCGACGCCGAGATCGCGAGCATCAAGCAGCAACTACTCTCCGAGGAAACGACGATCGTCGGCCGCAAGCGCATGACGACGACGGCGGTGCGCCGCGGCCTCGAACAAGACCTGCTCGAGTCCCAGGCCGAGATCGGCGCGCTCGAAGCGCGCCGCGCCATGCTGACCGAGCGCATTTCGGACTACGACGGCCGCATTCGCGTGATGCACTCAAAGCACTATCAGGTCATGAGACTGCGCCGCGATCGAAGCGAGAAGAAGGCAGTCTACGACTCCCTCGTCGGTAAGCTCGGCCAGCTGGAAGTATCCGCCGCGATGGACAAGGCCGGGTTGTCGAACGTGACGATCGTCGAAGCCGCTGCTGCGCCGCTCATGCGGGACCCCGACTTCAAAGGGATTACCTTCGTGCTCTCGGTATTCGCAGCGATGCTCATCAGTATCGGCTCGGCCGTCGTGACGGAGATGCTCAACCCGGTCATGAACAGCGACATCGACGTTCGGCATCATCTCGGGTTGCCGGTCCTTGCCGAGGTCCCTCTCAACGGTATAGACAGCGGGAACGGTCACGGCAGCGGCGGAGGGGGCGGACCGGGCGGGGCGGAGCCTCGCGCGGAGGTCGGATGAGCAAGACCTATGAAGCGTTGAAGCGGGCGGAAGCGCTGCGGGCGAGACAGCAAGATCCGACGTCCGCGCCCGAACCTGCTTACGAAGCACCGCTGGCCGACCTCCCTGTCGGCGGGGCGGACGACTACTACGAGCTCCGACGTCGACTCATCGGCTCGGCGGTCGGAGATGCGATCAAGACCGTGCTCGTCGTGAGCGCCTTGCATGGCGAGGGGGCCTCCAGCACGGCCTGCCTGCTCGCTCGAGCGATGGCGGATCGCGGTCGGGCGCGATCGCTCCTCGTCGATCTCAATCTTCGTACGCCGTCTCTCTGGCGAATGCTCGGCGCGAAGCAGCGCCAGGGGCTCACCAGCGTGGTCTCGGGTGAGCGGCCTCTTGCCGACGTGGTGCAGCAGACTCCTTACGACGGCGTGAATCTCGTCACGGCCGGCAATGGCTACGCCAACGCGATCGACGTGATCGACAATCCGAAGACTCTGGAGACCGTGTCGGAGCTCGGGCGTCACGCGGACGTGGTCTTCATCGACGCGGCGCCCGTGACGTTGTACCCGGATGCGCGCGCGATCGCGCCGCTCGTCGACGGCGTCATCTTGGTGGTCGAAGCCGACGTGACCCCGGTGGCCGTCGCGAACCGAGCCGTCGAGCTCATTCGTGACACCGGAGCGAACTTGCTCGGCGTCGTTCTCAACAAGCGACGCGACTACATCCCGGATCGAGTCCTACAGCTCGTCGGGTGACTCAGCGCCCCTCGGGGATTCGCCATGAGGCGCCTGGCGTATTTGTTTCCCGCGTTTCCCGTTCTTCACCAGACGTTTACGTTGGGTGAGGTGGTGGGGCTCAAGCGGCGCGGCTACGACATCTGTCTCTTTTCTCTCCGCGGCGCCGCCGATGGCCAGCAGCAGAAGGACGCCGAGTCCCTGGTCGCGGAGACGGAGTACTGCCCGCGTTTGCTCTCGGGCGCGATGTGGCGCGCGTTTTGGGGCGCGCTCCGCGTGCGGCCCGGTGACGTCGGCCGGCTCTTCCGCACCGTCCTCCGTGCTTGGGGCACGCGACATCCGTCGGCGTCGGACCACTCGACCGCTCCGCCGGCTACGACTCTGTCTTTCGGCGAGCGCGTCCTCGCCGTCTACCACCACAACGCTTACGTTTATCTCGCGAAGTCGCTCGTGCTCGTTCCTTACGCGATCTGGCTCGGCGAACGCCTGAAGCACCGCGGCATCGGCCACGTGCATGCGCACTGGGCGACGTATCCCACCACGACCGCCTACCTCATCAAGCAGTGGTGCGGAATTCCTTACAGCTTCACCGCCCACGCCTACGACATCTACATGATCGATCGGATGCTCCCCGTGAAGCTCGCCGACGCGACCTTCGTCGTCACTTGTGCACGGACGAACCGCGACTATCTCGTTGCGGGTGCCGAGGAGTCCGTGGCGGCGCGAGTGCACGTCAACTACCACGGTGCGGATCTCTCTCGATTTTCCCCCTTGCGCCACCAGCGAGGTGAGCGTTATCGAATCATGAGTTGCGGATGGCTGAAGGAGTACAAGGGGTTCCACTACCTCCTCGACGCGATCGCGTTGCTCGTCGAGAGAGGGATCGACGTGACGCTGGATCTTGCCGGTGACGGGCCGCAGAGGCCGTTTCTGGAGCGCAAGGTTCGTGAGCTCGGCATCGCCGACCGGATTACCTTTCACGGGTTCGTCGGTCACGACCGCCTAGCGGATCTCTACCGAGCCGCCGACGCCTTCGCCCTACCGAGCATCGTCATGGGGAGCTATGGACGGCAGGACGTGATTCCGAACGTGCTCGCGGAAGCGATGGCCGTGGGCATCCCTGTGGTCGGTACGCGGATCGGCGGCGTCGCCGAGCTCGTGGACGACGGACACAGCGGTCTTCTCGTTTCGGAGCGTGACGCGGCGGCGTTGGCGGATGCATTGGAGAGAATTTGGGAAGACCGCGCGCTCGCCGCCGGGCTGTCAGCCCGCGGGCGCGAGAAGGTCGAGCGAATTTGGAATCGTGAGCGCAACCTCGGCGAGCTCGCGGAATGGATCAACCTGCACGTCGCGGACGGGCGTTCGGGGTTGGCGGCGTGAGCGAAAGGTTTTTCAGGACGGGTCGGTGGTGTTCGGCGGCTTTCCGACATTCACGTCGTGGTCGGCAATCCCAACGCCGCCGAGCACCCCGACCGCTCGAGTCTGTCGAATCTTGCGAGTCTTCCGTTAGGATGGCGCCATGAGCGAGGCGAGCGAGACCAGGCTGCCCGAGTTCCTTCCTTTTCACCGTCCCTACATGGGCGAAGAGGAGATCGCCGAAGTCGTCGACACGCTCAAGTCCGGCTGGCTGACGATGGGGCCGAAGACCCAAAAGTTCGAGCAGAAGTTTGCCGCCGCAGTGGGTGCGGAGCACGCGGTCGCGGTTTCCTCTTGCACCGCGGCCCTGCACTTGATTCTCGCATCGCTCGGCATCGGTCCCGGCGACGAGGTCATCACGAGCCCTTACACGTTCTCCGCGACCGTCGCGACGATTCTCTTCACGGGCGCCACGCCGGTGCTCGTCGACACGCTGCCCGAGTACCCGAACATCGACCCCGAAGGCGTCCGCAGAGCGATCACGCCACGCACGAAGGCAATCGTTCCAGTGCACTTCGCGGGGGCCCCCTGCGACCTCGACCGGCTCACGGCACTCGCCGTGCGTTGCGGAGCAGCCCTCATCGAGGATGCAGCGCACGCCCTTCCGGCGTCGTACAAGGGACGAGTCATCGGATCCTCGGGCTCCTTCGGCGGGGTGCGTCACGCGACGGCCTTCAGCTTGTACGCCGGCAAGAACATCACGACGGGTGAAGGCGGTGTGATCACCACCAGCGACGCCGGCCTCGTCGACAGCCTGCGCCGGAAGCGTCTGCACGGAATCTCTCGCGATGCTTGGAAGCGCTACTCGGCGGAAGGCACTTGGTACTACCAGGTCGAAGAGCTGGGCTTCAAGTACAACATGACGGACATCAACGCGGCAATCGGGCTTCACCAGCTCGACCGCCTCGCCGATTTTCACCGCAAACGACTCGCGATCGTGGCGCTCTACGACGAGCTGCTGGCCGACGTCCCGGGTGTGATTCGGCCGCGACCGCCCTCAGACGGCGATTGCTCATGGCATCTTTACGTGATCGGCATCGATGCTGCACGTGTGAAGCTCGACCGCAACGAGGTGATCGACGCGCTGCGAGCAGACAACATTGGCACCAGCGTCCATTTCATTCCGATTCACCACCATTCCTTCTATCAGCAGCGAATCGGCTGTAAGAAGGAAGAGTTTCCCCATGCTACGCACCTCTACGAGCGAGCGATCTCCTTGCCGTTGTTTCCGACGATGCAGGCGGACGAGGTGAGGGCGGTGACGCGAAGCTTGAACCGCATCCTTTCGGGGAGTCTCCGTTGAGACGAGGCGCCCGATTGAAGCGCGCGATCGACCTCACGCTCGCCCTCGCCGCGATGGCCGTGCTCTGGCCGGTCTTTCTGCTCATCGCCGCTCTCATCAAGCTCGACTCGAAAGGCCCCGTCTTCTTCCGTCAAGAGCGCGTCGGCGAAGCCTTGCGTCTCTTTCGTGTCTTCAAGTTTCGGACGATGATCGTCGGCGCGTATCGGAGCGGCGCCCGCCTGACCGTGAAGCGCGACCCGCGCATCACCCAGGTCGGCGGGCTGCTCCGCTGGACGAAGCTCGACGAGCTCCCCCAGATCCTGAACGTGATCGTCAGCGACATGTCCCTCGTCGGTCCGCGTCCCGAGGACCCGTATTTCGTCGGCTTCTATACGGAGGAGCAGAAGGAAGTCCTTTCTGTGAAACCCGGATTGATCGGCCCGAGCCAGATCGCCGGTCGCGACGAAGTGGAGATGTATCCCGAGGGGGTCGAGGACACCGAGCGCTACTACATCGACCACATCCTGCCGGCCAAGCTCGCGCGCGATCTCGACTACGTTCGAAACTCGACGGCGGCCGGCGACCTCAAGTTCCTGTTCGGTGGCGCGCTTCGTGTCGTCACGTCGCAGTTCAAGCAGAGCTTCTTCGCGCGTTCCCGGGCACGGCTGGCGCTGCTCAGCATGGACCTCGGCCTCATCGTCGTCGCGTACGTGCTCGCCAACTTCATTCACTTCGACTGGAATCTCCCATCGAAGGCGTGGCCCTACGTTCTACAGACCCTGTTCTGGAGCGTCGCTCTCAAGCCGCTCGTGTTCATCTACTACGGCCTCTATCAACGCTCGACGCGCTGGGTAGGGCGTAAAGATCTGGCCGCCATCGTCAAAGGGGTCAGTGTCGGCTCGGCGCTGGTGGTCGCGACCACCTACTTCACCGGGCTACAGGCCCACTCACGTGCTGTGTTCGTCGTCGACTGGACGCTGCTCATCTTCCTGATGAGCGCGCTCCGGTTTACCGTGAGACACGTGCAGCACGGAGCCAGTCGCGCGGAAGGAGCAGGGCCCTACGTCAAGGTCTTGGTCGCCGGATCCGGCCATGGCGGGGAGGCGATCCTCCGTTCCCTTCTCGAGGACCCCGGGTCTCGGTACTTGCCGGTCGGCATCATCGATCACGAACCCCACCGATGGGGGGCTCTGATCCACGGCATTCGCGTCATGGGCGGAGCGACCGACATTGCCATGTCGGCGTCGACCCACGGTGTCGAAATGGTTCTCGTTTCTCTCGCCGACATGGACCCGTCGGTCGTTCGCGACATCGTCGAGGCGTGCAAGAAGCACGACATCGCATACCGTTTGATCCCGACGTTGTCGGATCTCCTCTCCCAGGAGCAGCCCGAAATCGTCCACAGCTCCGCGCTTCCGCACGGGGGTAGGATATGACCGCAAATGCTGTTCGCGCGGGCGACACCGTGCTCGTCACCGGTGGCGCCGGCTACGTCGGCTCGCATCTCGTTCGGATGATGCTGAAGCAGGGCTACCGCGTACGCGTGCTCGAAACGTTTCTCTACGGCGAGGCTGGCCTCGCCGGCTGCAGCGCCGACCCCCGCCTCGAGGTTCTGAAAGGCGACATCTGCAACGTCCGCGACATGATCGGGGCAGCAAAGGGTGTGAAGGCCGTCGTCGCGTTAGCGGCGCTCGTCGGAGATGCGGCGTGCGAGCTCGATCACGACGAGACCATCGCGATCAACGTCGAGTCAACCAAGCTTCTCTGCAACGTGGTCCGGCTGACCCCGTCGATCGAGCGCGTCGTGTTCGCCTCTTCCTGTTCGGTTTACGGAGCCACCGAGGGCCTCGTGCTGAACGAAGGCTCGAAGCTGAACCCGGTTTCGTTCTACGCGCGCAGCCGAATCGTTTCCGAACAGATTTTCTCCCGCGAGCTGGCGGACCGCTCGGTGGTCACGCTTCGTCTCGGCACCGTCTTCGGCGCGTCGCCTCGCATGCGACTGGACCTCATGGTCAACACGATGACGCATCGCGCGGTGGCCGCGTCGCGTGTAACTGTGACCGGCGGGCAGGCCTGGCGGCCGCACGTTCACGTGAAAGACGTCGCGCGCGCTTTCCTCCTCGCGACCGAGGCGCCGCCGAGCCGCGTCACCGGCGAAGTCTTCAACGTCGGCGGCGATCAAAACAACTTCACGATTTCGGAGACCGCGGTGAAGGTCGCGAACGAGCTCCCGGGCACCGAGATCGAGTATCTCGACACTGTGGAAGACCTTCGCAGCTACCGCGTGAGTTTCGAGAAGATTCGTCACGTGCTCGGATTTACGCCGAGCTATCGGATCGAAGACGGCGTTCGCGAAGTGCGTGAGCTGTTGGCCAGCGGTGGCCTCGATGCCAGCGCTTCCGTGTATTCGAATTTGAAGCACCTCCGCGAGATCGGTTTCGGCGGTCCGCAACGCGGTCAAAAAACCGCAGCGGCGAGCTGAGCCGCGGATCACGTCCATGTCGTCGCTCCGCGAACTTCGCGTCCTCCATGTAGGGCTCGGGCAGATCGGTACGCGGCTCGCGCGGTCGACTGCCCAACGACCGAGACTGAAGAGTGTCGCCGGCGTAGACCCGAATCCGGAGCTTCGCGGTCGATTGCTCGCCGAAGTCTGCGGCGCCGGCCGGGAGGGCGACGCGCGTGTCTATGGCTCGCTCGACGAAGCGCTCGCCTCCGGTGGGTCTGCGGACGTAGCGTTTCACGCGGTGGGGTCCGAGCTCTCGGCGATCGTCGAGCAGCTCGAGGGGCTCCTCGCCGCGGGCCTGAACGTGGTCACGACGGCGGAAGAGTTGATTCACCCGTACGAGCGTTCTCCCGCGCTCGCGGCCCGGCTCGACGAAACCGCCAAAAAGCACGGCGTGTCGTTGTTCGCAGCGGGCATCAATCCTGGATTTCTGATGGACCGATTGCCGGCCTATGTCTCGTCGGTGTGCACGCGCGTGGATTCCGTGGAAGTCGAGCGGCTCGTGGATCTCGGCGCTCGCCGTACCGCGCTTCGTCGGAAAATGGGTGTCGGCGAGACGCTCGCGGCAGTGGAGCCCCGGCTCGCGTCGCGGGAGATTGGTCACGTAGGCCTCCTCGACTCGCTTCGTTACCTGGCTTCCGAGCTCGACTGGCCGCTCGAGCGCGTTTCACAGAGTCTTCGCCCGGTTGTCGCCACTACGCGAGTCGAGAAAGCCGGGGAAACGGTCGGCGTCGGTGACGTGCTGGGCATGGAAGAGACCGCCGAGGGCGTAGCCCGAGACGGACGCCGCATACACCTCCACTTGACGATGCGCCTCGATGCGCTCGAGCCTCACGACGAGATCCGAATCGGCGGTGAGCCGCCGATCGTGCTACGCTTCGTCGGCGGCGTGGCGGGCGACCAGGCTACGGTGGCGACGGTCATGAACGCGGCCGGGTACGTGGTGGGGGCGCCGCCGGGACTGATCGCTCACTTGCCGCTGCCGGCGGGCACGTGAAGCGGGCGCCGGGCTAGGCGCCGCTAAGAATCCATCGACGGGTGCATCAGCGGGTATGGAAACGCTAAAGGTTGGCGTCGTCGGCGGCGGAATCATCGCCGCGACTCACGTTCCCTACATCAGGAAGGCCGGCGGTCGTGTCGTCGGCATCGCGGATGTGTCGCTCGTACGCGCGAACGAGTTGGCCGATCGATTTGCGGTTCGAAACATCTATCGCAGCGTGACGGATCTCATCGATTCGGAGCAGCCGGACGTCGTTCACGTTTTGACGCCGCCGCATACGCACGCGGAAGTGGCCGTCGCGGCGCTCGAGCAGGGTGTCCACGTGCTCGTCGAGAAGCCCATGGCGAACACCTCGCAAGAAGTCGACGCGATGATCCGCGCCGCCAATCGTGGTGGGGCCATGCTCGTCGTCGACCACAATAGGCTTTTCGATCCCGTGATGCTCGAGGCGAAACGGCTCGTGGCGGACGGAATTCTCGGCGAGCTCGTCGGCGTCGAGAGTTTTCAATCCGGCAATGCGAGCGAGCGACCCTGGCTCGACCGTCTCCCCGGGGGCGGGATCGGGGATCTCGTCCCTCACCCCTTGTATCTACAGCTCGCCTTCCTCGGACGGGTACGCGACCTGCAGGTGATGACCTCCGCGGGCGGCGGTCGACCCGACGAAGTCCGCGTGCTCATGCAGGGTGAAGAAGGCGTCTCGGGCGTGCTCACGATCTCGACTCGGGCGTTTCCTCATCTCAACACACTCAAGCTCTACGGCACCCGCATGACCGTCGAGGTGAACTTGAACAACATGACCCTCGTCAAACGGCGCGACTACAAAGCTCCGAAGGTCGTGGCGAAGTCGCTTCCGAACCTTGACGAGGCTTGGAGTTTGGTAAGGCAAACCGGCGTGAACACAGTGAATTTTCTGAGAGGGCGTGTCCGATACTACCCCGGCATGGGAACCCTGATCGATCGATTCTACGCGGCACTCAGAGGCGGCGGGCCGGCTCCGGTCGCGATCGCAGAGGGAGCGGAGGTCGTTCGCGTCACCGAAGAGATCTGGCGAAAGGCCCGAACGGACGGTGGGACCCGTGCGACGCAGCCGACTCGCTACGCGGAGGTTGCTCGATGAGGGCCTTCGTAACGGGCGGAACGGGCTTCCTCGGCCGGCGCGTGGTGGAGCGCTTGCTCGCGCTCGGCTGGCAGGTCCGTGTGCTCGCGCGGACGCCGGAGAAGGGTGTCGCTGTCGCGGCGCTCGGCGCAGATGTGATTCAGGGGGACCTCGGCGACATCGACGCTTTCAAGCATGCGCTTCGTGGCTGCGACGTTTCCGTCCTCGTCGGCGCAAGGGCGGTGTCTCACGGTACGTGGGACGAATTCGTCCGAGAGAACGTGCTTGCGACCGAGCGCTTGATCGACGAATCGATCGCTGCCGGTGTTCGGCGCATCGTATACGTGAGCTCGCTCGGGATCTTCGAGATCCCGCAGGACGGCGTGACGATTACCGAAGACACCGAGTACGATCGCGAGCCGATGCTGCGCGGCAACTACACGCGATCGAAGATCGATGCCGATCGCATCGCGTCAGCGGCGGCGCGTGCGGGCAAGCCGGTGGTGATCGTTCGGCCGGGGCGAATCTACGGTCACGACCATCCGCTTGGGCAACCGCTCTACCTCGGGCGCGTGAAGAAGCGCTTTGGAGCGAACTTCTGCCTCGTGGTGGGCAAAGCTTCGTATCTGACGCCGATCTCGTACGTCGAGAACGCGGCGGACGCCGTCGTTGCCGCCGCCACGACGGCGGGGGTCGATGGTCGAGCCTTCAACGTTGTGGACGACCCCGATCTCACGCACCGCCACTATTTCCGCGCGGTCTCGAGGCTACCCGGATTCCCGCGTCGCTACGCTTTCATTCCCGTGGGCTTGCTTGTCCCTGCGCTCGTCGTCGTGAGCTTCGCGTTTCGTACGCTCAAGCGGCGCCCGTGGTCCGTGTCGTATCAACTGCGACGCTCGGGGCGCAGCGCCCGCTACACGACGGATGCGGCACACGCCGCGCTCGGCTGGCACCCGAAGGTCGGGTTGGACGAGGCCCTCCAGGCGACGGCCGTGCCGAACATGTGAGAATTCTGTTTCTCGAAGCGTCTTCCGGTCAGGTCGTCGGCGGCTCGCTGACCGGGATGCTCGAGCTCGTGGCCGGCCTCGACCGCTCGCGCTACGCACCGACCGTCGTTTTGTACGAAGAGAAGCCGGTCACGCGCCAGCTGCGCGCCCAGGGCATTCCCGTGCGAATCTTCAGCAAGCGCCGCTTGCCGAAAGAGCACTCGCTTCAGGACAAGCCGGCGTATCAACGAGCCAAGGGCTACCCGAGCATCACGCCGTTGCTGAGGACCTTCAGGGCCGCCGGGACGTTTCTCTTCGAGACGTTGCCGGCTGCGCTGCGCTTGGCCGCTGTGTTTCGCGAGGAGCAGCCGGACTTGATTCACGTGTGCAACGGCTTTCGTGGCAACCTCGACGCCATCGTTGCGGCGCGGATTCGCGGCATCCCCTGCGTCGTCCACTGCAAGGGATTCGACAAGCACAGTACCTTCGAACGATTGTTCGCCCCCGGCGTCGCGGCAGCAGTTTGCATGACCGTGGCGATCGAAGACCACTGCCGCGCGGAGAAAGTGAGAGCGCCCGAATACAACGTGATCTACGACGGTCTCGACCTCGACCGTTTTCGTCCGACCCGCGATCGCGACGACGTGCGAGAAGAGCTCGGAATTGGCAAGGACGCGCCGGTAGTGGGCGTGGTCGGCAACATTCAGGAATGGAAGGGCCAGCACGTCTTGCTTGAAGCGATGGGTGACGTGGTGCGCGAGATCCCGACCGCGGTCGCACTCGTGGTCGGCGGGGCGCACCGAAGCGGGCGCGCTTACGCGGACGGACTCCGCCGCTTCGTCACGACTCACGGCCTTGCGAACAACGTCGTGTTCACGGGAGCGCGACAAGATGTTCCGGACGTGATGAACGCGATGGACGTGGTCGTCCATACCTCCGTACGGGGCGAGCCGTTCGGTCGGGTGATCATCGAGGCGATGAGCGTTGGCAGACCGGTCGTCGCCACTCGGGCCGGCGGCGTCCCCGAGTTCGTGCACGACGGCATCGATGGCCTTCTGGTAGCGCCGGGGGATGTGGGAGCGCTCGCTTCCGTTCTCCGGCGGCTGCTCGGCGACTCCGAGCTTCGCACGCGGCTGGCGGCGGGTGCGACGGCGGCCGTTCGCAATTTCAGTCTCGACCACCACGTTGCGGAGATGACGAAGCTCTATGATCGGCTCGCCTCGGATCAGGGTCGAGGTTCCGCGCGCATTGCGGCGGCGACCGGCCGAACGCTCGAGAGGCCGTCATGAGCGTTGGAAGCACTCAGACCGTTTCGCGCGGAGCTCGGAAGCTCGCCGCCGACGTCAGCGGGACTTTCGGTACGCGACTCATCACGATGGCATTCGGACTCGTCACGGGAATCGTCACCGCGCGCGCACTCGGTCCCGAGAATCGAGGTATCTTCGGCCTCGTTTGCATGTTTCCGGCCAGTCTCGTCACGCTGACGAAGCTCGGGCAGGGAATCTCGTCCGTCTACTTCATTCGACGCGAGAAAGAGGACGTTCGCGCGGTAGCGTCGAACCTGGTCGTCATCGCACTGCTCACCGCGGTCGTTCTCTTGGTCGCGACGTATCTTCTCCGCTTCGTGCTGTTGGATAGCATCCTACGTGGCGTGCCGCACTGGGCGTTGCTCACGACGCTTCCGCTGTTGCCTACTCTGCTTCTGGAGAGTCATCTCTACGGCGTGCTTCAGGCAACGGATCGGTTCCGCGTCTACAACACCCGTCTGCTCGCGGAATCCGTGATCACGATGACCGGAATGATTCTCGCGCTCGTCGTGTTTCAGGCGGGGCTAGCCGGCGCGCTCGGTGTTGCCGTCGGCGTGCGGCTCTGCATGACTCTCTGGGTCGTTTGGACGATCCACCGTGAGTCACGGCTCAGTCTGCACTTCGATCTTCCGCTATTTCGCCGGATGATTCGCTATGGTCTCAAGTCGCATGTCCAGACCATTGCGGCGCACTTCCACTTCAAAGCCGACATCTATCTGGTGGCGTACTTCCTCGCGCCCGCCGAAGTGGCTTTCTACTCGATCGCGGCGCGACTCGCGGAGCACTTGCTCTGGTTCCCCCAAGCGCTGGGCATGGCGCTATTTCCTCGGCTGGCCGGCAGCGATGTCGCGGACGCGCACCGTCTGACGGCTTCGGCCGTGCGCCAGACCCTCGTTGCCAGCGCAGTGCCGGCGATGCTGTTGGCGGTCGGCGCCCCGTTTCTCATCACGACCTGGTACGGTCCGGAGTACGCGCCGACGGTAGAGCCGCTTCGCTGGGTCTGCCTCGGAATCGTGATGATGTCGCTCTACGTGCTCCTCACTCGGAACTTCACCTCCCGCAATCGTCAGGGCGTCAACATTTTCGCCGCCTACCTGGCTCTCGGCGGAAATCTGATACTCAACCTCTTCATGATTCCTCGATATGGGATCGTCGGAGCGGCTATCTCTTCGGCCTGTTCCTATACGGCCGCTACCTTGGTCTTGCTGGTGTGGTTTGTGCGCGAGTCGGGATTGCCGGCGAGCGACGTGCTGGTCCTGAAGAGAAGTGACGTCGCGACTTGGAAGCGGCTCGCGTCGGCGTTGTGGTCGGACGCGCGACCGGCGAAGGCCTAGGCCGATGGTCCCTTCTCGCGAACGCCGCCACCGCCGTATAGCCTAGCGGGCCGACGAGTCGTTCATGAGAGCTCGAGTCTCGCAGCAGGCGTGCGACGCCGCCGCATCGCAGGGCCCCCGCGATGTGGTCTACGTAATCGCCTCGATGATCACCGGCGGTACCCAGACGCATCTGCTCCAAGTATTCCGTTTTCTCGACCGTGCTCGCTATCGCCCGCGTCTATTTTGCTTGCGCGACGGCGGCGATCTCGTTTCGACCGCTCTCTCTCTCGGCGTGGAGGTCCAAACGTTCGGAATGAAGGCGAGCCTCAGCTCGCCGGGAGACGTCTCCGGAATCGCTCGCTTGGTTGTAGCGCTGAGACGCGTGCGTCCGGCTATCGTTCACTCGTATCTCCTCCGGGGGAATTTCTTCGGTGCGCTCGCAGCCCGATTGGCGCGAGGGGCCGTGGTTGTGACGAGCAAGCGCGGGCTGCACGAGCCCAGGGGAGCGCCCGAGCGCTTCGCGGTGGCGGTGTCGAATCGGCTGTCCGACGTCATTACCGGCAACGCGCCCGCGGTGCTCGAGTTCACGCGCGCGAACGAGCCGCTGGCGGGCCGCCCTCTCGAGATGATTCCGAGCGGCATCGATACCGACCGCTTCGATCCGGCGACTGCGGTTTCGCTTCGCGCCGAGCTCGGACTCGCGGATGCTCCGGTCGTCGGCACCGCGATCACGTGGCGTCCTCGAAAGGGCTTCCGCATGCTGTTCGAGGCTTTCGCGAAGGTACGCTCGTCGTTGCCGTCTGCGCGGCTTCTGATCGCGGGCGAAACCGAGTGGGCGGACGATCCGAAAAAGCTAGCGGAAGAGCTCGGAATCGTCGATGCGGTCGTCCTACTCGGGAAGCGCGACGACATGCCCCGAGTCCTCGCTACCCTCGATGTGTTCGTGCTGCCGTCTGAGAGCGAGGGAATGTCCAACGCGTTGCTCGAGGCGATGGCGATGGCGCGTCCCGTGATCGCTACCGCCGTTGGCGGCAACACCATGGTGGTCACCGAAGGAAGGGACGGGTATCTCGTATCGTATCCCGATTCGGCGGCGCTTGCGGCGCGAACGCTCGCGCTGCTTGCCGCGCCGGCAGATCGCGCCACGATCGGCCTCTCGGCGCGCGAGCGAGTGATCGCCGCGTTCTCGGCGCGGAACATGGTGAAGCAAATGCAAGAGTTGTATGACCGCTTGCTGGACGACGGCGGTGAGCGCGGCGTGGTCGAGCAAGATCGAGGGAGGTAACCCATGGGTATCGGCACACGATTGATCGCCGGGCTGATCGCCGGTTTCGCCGGCGGCGCCGTTGCAGGGCTCGGCGAGTCGGCGGTGATCGCGTCGACGAGCGAGCTCACGGAGTACTGGCTCTTCTTGTTCGGTGCGCTCTCGTACGGTGCGATCGGCTCCGCGATTGGAGCCGGCTGGGCCGTGGTTTCGGCGATCGTGCCAGGCTGGCGCTCGGGCATCGACGCGACCGCACGAAGCGCCGGACTCACCGCCGCGCTTCTCGGCCTCGTCGTTGCACGCTTTCGCGTGGTGCGAGACGCGTTCGGCGAGAGCCTACCCTTGCTCTCCACGACGGGAGTCGCCGTACACGTAGGTCTCGTGCTTGGCGCCGTGGTCCTCTACGCGATTGTCGCGGCATGGTTGCGGAGCCGCGCCTCGCGTCGCGGGCCGGTAGCGGGCGCCGCGGGCGCGGCGGCCGGCACGCTCGCGCTCGGCGCGCTCGTGGCCGGGGTCCTCACCGCAATCCTCGGGGGCGAAGCCCCGGAGGCAGCGCGCACCGCAGCCGGCGCCAAGGGACCAAACGTAGTGCTGATCATCGTCGATACGCTGCGCGCCGATCACATTGGGTCCTACGGCGCCAAGAACGTGTCGACGCCGGCTATGGACGCGTTGGCGGGCGATGGGATCGTATTCGAGCGGGCGTTCGCTCAATCCTCGTGGACACGTCCTTCTATTTCTTCGATCGTCACCGGGCTCTATCCCGGGTCGCACTCGGTGATGCACAAGACCGATCTACTCCCGGCCGAGGTGGTCACCGTCGCGGAGGCGATGCGAGAGGTCGGCTACCGGACGTCGGGATTCGTGACGAACATCAACGTGGCGCCGTCGTTCAACTTCCAGCAGGGCTTTGACGAGTATCGCTATTTGGCACCGGACTTCTTCTTCGGTGCAACGGATTCCGGGTCGAAGCTCGCGCTCTACAGCGTGCTGCGACTCGTGAGGGAGCGCTTTCTTTCGAAGGAAAAATGGGTGTCCCACTACTACCAGGATGCGGACACCGTCAATCGTACGGCGCTCCCTTGGGTGGATTCTCATCGCGGCGACCGCTCCTTCGTCCTCATTCACTACATGGACCCGCACGATCCGTACTTCGAGATCCCCTACAACGGGAAGGCGATCGCGCGTGTCGATACGCCGAACCCGGCGCCCGAGCGCGCGGAGGAGCTCCGAGCTCTCTACGCCACCAACATCGAGTATCTGGACGGCTTTCTCGCGAAAGTGTTCGCGCAGCTCGAAGCTCAGGGGCTCTATGATGACGCTCTCATCGTGCTGACGGCGGATCACGGAGAGGAGTTCCACGAGCACGGTGGTTGGTGGCACGGCACGACGCTCTACGACGAGCAGATCCACGTCCCCTTGATCGTGAAGCTGCCGGGGAATCGGAGCGCGGGCGCACGTGAGAAGTCACTCGCGCGCTCGGTGGACATTGCACCGACGCTGCTCGCGGTCGCGGGTGCCGGCGTCCCGGCAGGGGTGCAGGGGCGCGATCTCTTTGGCAACGCGAGCGCGCCGACTGCCGTGTACGCGGAAGAGGATCACGAGGGCAACGTGCTCGAAGCGATCCGCACGGCGGAGTGGAAGCTGATTCTCGCGAACTCGGGCAACCCGCGAGGGCTTGCGGAGACGGAGCTCTACGATCTCGTCGCGGATCCGGGCGAGCGCAACAACGTAGCGGCCAGTCAGACGGCGCGAGTGACAGAGCTCAAGAAAGATCTCGAAATGCTGCGAGATGCCTCCCGAGCGAATGCCGTGTCGGGCGTATCCGGCGCGATCGACGACGCCGACATGGAGCGATTGAAGGCACTCGGATACGTGGACGAGTGAAATGATCCTGGTCGTCGCTTGGGATGGCGCGGACCTCGGCCTGGTCGAGCCGTGGATCGCGGCAGGGGAGCTGCCGCACCTCGCTTCTCTAGTCGAGAGGGGCGCGACTCGACCGCTCGCCTCCACCCGACCCGCGGTCACCTTTCCGGCGTGGACGAGCTTTCTCACTGCATCCACTCCCGACCGACACGGGATTCCCGATTTCACGATTCGCGACGGCTATAGAGTTCGTTTCACCAACGCGGCCGATCGGCGTCTGCGGACGGTGTTCTCGCTCATGTCGGCGGCCGGGCTGCGCGTCGGCACCTACGCCGTGCCGGTGACGTATCCGCCCGAGCCCTTGAGCGGATTTCAGATACCAGGCTTCGATACGCCTTTCGGGGCAAGCCCGGCTTCGAAGCACGGTCATCCGGCCGCACTCGTTGAAATGATCCTCGCTCGCTACGGCACGCTCGCGGTCGACGGGCCGTCGCAAGCGCGAATCGAGGAAGGGTGGCATCGTCGCGCGCTCCCGTGTCTGCTCGCGTCGATCGAGCGTCGCGCCGAAATCTTCGAGAATCTGCTTCGAGAGATCCGTCCCGACTGCGCGATGGTGCATTTCATAGAGTCGGACACGGTTTCGCACCAGTTCCGCCAATTCTGCGACCCGCGCTCGCCCCGGTATCGAGAATCGGAGCTCGGTGCTGCGATGCTGGACGTCTACCGTGCTTTGGACGCTGCGCTCGGACGCTTGCTCGCAGCGATCGACCGGGATGCGACGGTCGTGCTTCTATCCGACCACGGAAGCGCGGCGACGAGTGATCGATCGATCTTTTGGAACCGCTGGCTGGCCGACACGGGGCGGCTCGCGTTCAAGACGCAGGCGCCGATCGCGAGTGTCGTCGGCGCGGTGAAGCGCGCAGCCTCGCGCTTCACGCCGGCGGGCTTACACGCCGGGCTCTTCGCGTCCCTGAGGCCGGTCGTCGATCGCCTCGAGTCGGCCGCGCGCTTCGCCGGGATCGACTGGGCGCATACGAGTGTGTTCAGCGAAGAGTTGGCCTACCAGCCGTCGTTTTGGCTCAACCTCCGTTCGAGAGAGCCGCGCGGTACGGTACCGGAGAACGAGGCGTTCGCGACGATCGAGGCGCTCGCGACGGATTTGCTCGAGATGCGGGATCCTTTCGATGGGCGTCGGGTGGTTCGAAACGCGTGGCGCCGCGAGATTCTGTATCAGGGACCCTTCGCACATCGCTTTCCCGACTTGGTCGTCGAGCTGGAGCGACCGGACGGTTGTGAGTACGCTGCGGGGTCGAGCAGGGGAGGAGTGGAGCGCAAAGTCTTTCGACGCCTCCGGCCTCACGAGATGACGGGCGCACGCGGAACGAGCATGCCGGGTGCGCACGCATTGCGAGGGCTCTGCGTGATCGCTGGTCCCGGTGTCGTCGCGGGTCGCTATTCGACGAGCGGTCTCGACCACGCCGGTGCCACCTTGCTCGCACTCGCGGGTGTCGCTCCCGTAGAAGGCATGAGCGGCGTCGCGTGGAAAGATTGCTTTGCGCACCGCGCGTACCCAGACGCCCGTCTCGCGAATTCGGACGTCCCTGCAGCACACGTGGCCGACGCGCGTTACAGCGTCGCGGAGGAAGCGCTCGTCGAGGAACGGCTGCGCGCTCTCGGATACATCGAGTGAGGCGATCGATGCGGATCGCCATGGTCGCGGCCTGTCCTTTCCCGTCCTATCAAGGGTCTCAGGTCTTCGTTCACGAGATGAGTGAGGCGCTCGCTCGACGCGGCCATCAAGTGGTGGTTCTGACCTACGGTCAGCAATGCCGAGCCCAAGGCGGGAGTGAGCCGTCCTACGAGCACCGGCGAATCGGCCGCCTTCCGTGGGACGACGCGTCGCGCTCGGGTCCGACTCTCGTCAAGCCTTTGCTCGACGTGCGCCTCGCTCTGGCGCTTCGCGACAGCATTCGAAACGGCGGCTTCGATGTCGTGCACTGTCACAACTACGAGGCCGCCGCCGTCGGCGCTGTTGTGCGCGGCCTCGTGAGGACCCCGACCGTCTACCACAGCCACGGCTCGCTAGAGGTCGAGTTGCCGACCTATTTTTCTGGGGCGATAGCCCGCCGCGCTGCCGCTTTGGCCGGTGCATCGTTCGATCGATGGATCCCGCGCGCGGTCGATCACACGGTGGTGCTTCGCGAGGCGGATGCGGCGCAGCTTCGCCGTCGAAGTGGAGCAGGGGTTCGTGCGAGCGTTGTGCCCCCGGCCATCACCGATCCCGGTCCGCCGGAGGATCCGATCGCCGCTCGCTCGGCTCTCGACTTGCCGCTGGATCGCTTCGTGGTCGGCTACGCGGGAAATCTCGATGCCTACCAGGATCTCGACGCGTTCGCGCGGGTTGTAGCGGCGCTGCGACAGCGTCGAGATATGCGGCGCAGCCTCTGGCTCGTCGTCACCCATGCGCTTGCCGCTTCGTTCGACGGCGAGATCGAGAAGCGTCACCTGGCGGATTCCACGCGCGTTCTCGAGGTGCGCGCGTTCCCAGCCGTCCGCCAGGCCATGGCTGCGTGCAACGTGCTCGTTCTTCCACGCCGATCCGCAACCGGGTTTCCCGTCAAACTGCTCAACTACATGGCCGCCGAGAAACCCATCGTCACAGGGTCGGGGTGCACGGGCCTCTTCCGAAACGGCGAGGAAGGGTTGCTCGTCGAGGACGGTGACGAGGCGATGGTCGAAGCCCTCGTACGCCTGGCATCGGAGCCCGATCTCGCCGCGCAGCTCGGGCGCGCGGCCCGGCGGCGTTTCAAGACGGAGTACACGTGGGAGGCCGTGGTTCCGGCCTTGGAGCGGGTCTATGTCGAGGCCGCAGGCGCTTGCGGAGCGGCAGAGACGGCGCGCTCGATGCTAAGGTAGAGGACCGAGGGGTGGGCATGGAAGGGCGAGAGGAAAAAGAGAGAGCGACGATGACCACAGAGCCGAGGCCAGTGATCTCGATCGTCGTACCCGTGTTCAACGAGCAGGCCACGCTCGACACGCTGATCGTGCGACTGACCGGGGCGCTGGAGGCTACGGGCGACCGCTTCGAAGTCGTCTTCGTCAACGATGGCAGCCGCGATCGATCGGCCGAGATGCTCAGGCTCCATTATCAGCGGGACTCGCGGCTCAAGTCCATCACCCTGTCGAGGAATTTCGGTCACCAGGTGGCGGTGACCTGCGGACTGGACCACGCGCAAGGCGACGCCGTCATCGTCATGGACGGAGATCTGCAGGATCCGCCTGAAGTGCTACCCGGCATGATCGCGCGCTGGCGCGAAGGCTTCGATGTGGTGTACGCCGTGCGCCGGCGGCGCAAAGAAAACTGGGCCAAAGTCCTCGCGTACAAATTTTTCTACTGGCTTCTTCATCGAGTCTCCTATCTCGACATCCCGCTCGATTCGGGTGACTTCTCTCTGATGGATCGGCGCGTCGTCGAGTTGCTCGCGACGATGCCGGAGCGAAATCGTTTCGTACGCGGGCTCCGGACCTGGGTCGGGCTTCGGCAGACGGGCTTCGAGTACGAGCGGGACGCACGCTTCGCGGGCGAATCGAAATACGGCTTTACGAAGCTGATGCGACTCGCGTTCGACGGGCTGGTCTCCTATTCCTTCGTTCCGCTCCGGATGGTCAGCAACGTGGGCATGCTCGTGTCGCTGTCGGCTCTGGCCTACATGCTGTATCTGCTCGTGGCTCGCGCCTTCGGCGACACCACGATTCAAGGCTGGACTTCCACGGTCGTGATCGTGCTGTTTCTCGGCGGGATTCAGCTCCTGTCGCTCGGTATCATCGGCGAGTACATCGGTCGCATCTTCGACGAAGTGAAGCAGCGACCGCAGTATGTGGTGAGCGAGGCGCTGGGCGTCGGGCCGAGCAGACGCAGGTGAGCAGCCGAGCCCATCGACCCGTCTCTCGCGAGTAGTAAGTTGAATCGCTATTTGTTCTACGCGTTGCTCGGGCTGGGCGTCGTCATGCGGAGCCTCATGCTGGCTCAATATGGCCTCGTCGATGGAGGCGAAGTGGATGTCTATCTCGCCGACGAAGGCATCGTCGGCCTGATGGCGAAGCACATTCTCGAAGGCCGCGCCTTACCCGTCTTCTTCTACGGCCAAGACTACCTCGGTGCCCTCGAAGCCTATTGCGCGACCGCGCTGTTCGCCGTGGTGGGCGTCGGCCTCGAGACCTTGCGCATGGTTCCCTACCTTTTCTCGCTCGCGCTTCTCGCAGTCGTCTATCGATTCACGTACCGGGCCTATTCGGTAGCCGCGGCCCGTTGGGCGACGGCGCTCGTGGCCGTCGCACCCGTTTATTTCCTCCAATGGAATCTGAAGGCGCGCGGGGGGTTCGTCGAGCACGTCGTCCTGCTCTTCGTCGTGATGATCGTGTTCTGGAGGTTCCACTTTGCTCACGATCGTCGGGCTTCGACCGGTGCCGCGCTCGGAGTGGCAGCCGGCGTTGCCGTGTGGGTGAACCAGCTTGCGCTCGCGTACCTGTTCGTCTTCGCCGCGGTGCTCGCGCTCACGCCTTCGGATCGCCGAGGCCTCGCCGCGGCTATGGCCGGCTTCGTACTCGGCGCTTCGCTTCTCATCGGCTACAACGTCGTCCACCCCCTCGCGACCGTGCGCGCACTCGCCCGCAAGGCCATCGTGATGAATCGCGTTCCGTTCGAGGAGAGAGACGAGAGTTGGGCGTTCCGCGGCGTTGGCAAACGGGTCGAAGCCATGCCGCAGGGAGCCGGCAAGCTCGGCCTCGTCTTCGGCGTGCCGCCTGGCGCGGATCTCGAACGCCTCGGCCTATCCGACGAGCAGAGACGGGGTGGCCCTTTGACCCCGCTCCGGCGCCTGCTTTGGTGGTTGCCTGCCTTCGTCTTCGGCCTGGCCTTGGTCTCCTGTCGCCCACGGCGCGATGCGGACGGGTGGGAGCCGCTAGGATCCAACGCCGTTCTCGGACTGCTCGGGCTGGTCACCGTCGTCGTCGGCTACGTCAGCCCTCGCTACATGTTGCCGGCCTACCCCATCGCAGCGGTGGCTGCCGCCGTCCTCGCAACCCGGCTTCCCGTCCCTCGACGGCGGATGCTCGAGGTAGGGATCGGCGCCGTGCTCGCGTTCAACGTCGCAGGCTGGGTCGACGCGGCGGCCATGGTGGGTGAGGCCGGGACCGAGCGCGACGCCGGAGACGCGCTTCTCGAGCGCCTGGGCGAGCTAGGGATCGATCGCTGCTACTCGGCGGGGCCGCTCTACCATCTGGTCTTCGCGAGTGGAGAGAAGGTGCTCTTCGCCCCGCTCCAGAAGAATCGCTATCCGGCCTACGACGGCGAGGTCGAGCGGACGGAAGACATTTGCTATGTCTTCCGCGATGATCAGGCGGAGAAACGGCAACACCTGACGCTGCTCGGAGAGCTCGAAAAGTCTCGAGTGAGCTACCAGACCGATCGAGTCGCCGAGTACAATATCCTCTCCTCCTTCTCCCCGAGAGCGATACTGAGCGCGGAGCTTATCTCGCGCGCTCGTGCGGGCGGGGTCGCCTCGGCGGAAGCGGATCGGGATGCGTCGCGACGCGGCGAAGGGCTCGACCCTGGGTGAGGATGGACGAGGCAAAGCATGGGACTGATAGAGAAAATCAAAGACGGTAGCGCTCGAGCGGGTGTGGTCGGCCTCGGCTACGTTGGGCTTCCGCTGGCGGTGGAGATCGCCGAGTCGGGTCTCGAGGTAACCGGCATCGACGTCCAGAAGCACAAAGTGGACGCGATCAACGCCGGCAAGTCCTACATCATGGACGTACCGAGCGAGCGCGTAGCGTCCCTCGTAAGAGCGAAGAAACTCAGCGCGACGTCGGACTACTCGCGAGTCGCCGAGCTCGACACGATCAACGTCTGCGTCCCGACCCCGCTCCGAAAAACGCGCGAGCCGGATCTATCGTTCATCGTCGACTCGATACGCGCGATGGCGCCGCACATGCGTCCGGACCAGCTTCTCGTTCTCGAAAGCACGACCTATCCCGGAACGACCGAAGAAGTGCTCGTGCCGATTCTCGAAGAGGTGGGGCTTCGTCCCGGCGTGAACGTCGAGGTCGCGTTCTCGCCTGAGCGAACGGATCCGGGCAACAAGGCCTACAGCACGCGCACCATTCCGAAGGTGGTAGGCGGGATGTCCCCACGCGCGAACGAAGCAGCGGTCGCACTCTACGGACGGTGCATCGACAAGGTCGTGTCCGTGAGCTCGCCGAAGGTCGCCGAGATGGTGAAGCTGCTCGAGAACACATTTCGGAGCGTCAACATCGCTCTCGTGAACGAGATGGCGATGCTCTGCGACCGCTTCGGAATCGACGTTTGGGAAGTCATCGAGGCAGCCGCGACGAAGCCGTTCGGCTTCATGCCTTTCTATCCGGGCCCCGGCCTCGGAGGCCACTGCATTCCGGTGGATCCTCAGTACCTCACTTGGAAAGCACGCGCGGAAGGGCTCGAGCCGCGGTTCATCGAGCTTGCGGGACAGATCAACGCGCAGAAGCCGGCTTTCGTCGTCAGCAAAGTCGTCGACCTATTGAACGATCGCGGCAAAGCATTGAAAGGGGCGAAGATCTTGGCGCTCGGAGTCGCGTACAAGCGCGACGTCGACGACGTCCGAGAATCACCGTCGATCGACGTGATGACCTTGCTTCTGGAGAAAGGCGCGGCAATCGAGTACGCCGATCCCTTCGTCGCCAGCGTGGAGGTAGCGGGGCGCAAGTTCACTTCGGTAGAGCCGACGGAAGAGCGCGTCGCCGCGGCGGACGTCGTCCTGTTGCTTACGGATCATACGGCTTTCGATCGGCCCGGGATCGCGCACGCCGGTCGCTTGATCGTGGACACGCGCAACGCGTTCAAGGGAATCGTGTCCGAGCGCATCGTGCGCGTCTGAAGGGAAGTCCGCCGTGCGCATCGGCCTCGTGATCGGCCAACTGACCTACGGTGGCGCCGAAAGCCAAGTGTACGAGCTGGCGCGCCGGCTCGCCGAGCGGCACCATGTCGTCGTCTACTGTCTTTCCGGCGCGACGACGCCTTACGGAGATCGACTGAGTGATGCCGGCGTCCGCGTGCGGGTCCTGCCGTCTCGCGGCCGTTTCGACGTGGGTCGAGTCGCACGGCTCGCGCGTTGGCTTCGGCGGGACGAGATCGAAATCGCACACGCGTTTCTCTTCATCGCGAGCGCGTACGCGTATCTCGCGACGCGGTTCACTCCTCGAGTGCGCCTGGTCGCGTCGGCCCGCAACTGCAAGCTCGAGCCCCATCCCCTGCGCAGAGCGGTGATGCGACGCGCGTTTCGTCTGGCGGACGCCGTGTTGTGCAATTCCCGCGAAGCGGCTGATTTCGCCGTGGAGCACTACGACGCGCCACGCGACAGAGTCCGCGTAGTGTACAACGGAGTCGACGCTGAACGCTTTGTCGGCCCGCGTGAGGCTCACCGGGGTGTTCGGATCGGGACGATCGGACGCATCGAAGAGCAGAAGAATCTTCGAGTGTTCCTCCTCGCCGCTGCCGATGTCTCATCCTCGCGATCCGACGTTGTCTTCGTCGTCGCGGGCGACGGTAGCCTTCGCGGCGAAATGGCGCGCGTATCGCGCGAGCTCGATCTCGCCGACAAAGTCGAATTTCCAGGCTCGGTGGGTGACGTTCCCGCGTTGCTCGCGAGCTTGGACCAGTTTTGGTTGACGTCCGACTGGGAGGGGACTCCCAACGTCGTCCTCGAAGCGATGGCTGCGGGCCTGCCCGTCATCGCGACGGCCGTCGGAGGCACGCCCGAGGTCATCGACGACGGTAGCACGGGCGTGTTGGTCGCCGCTCGTGACGTCGCTGCTTTGGTTGCCGCTTCACGTCGCTTGTTGGAGAACCCCGGCGAGGCGAGAGCGCTCGGCGAACGAGCGCGCGCGACCGTGGTGGAGCGTTTTTCGATTTCTGCGATGGTGATGGCGACGGAGGCCGTCTATCGGGAGATCTCCCCCGAGGCGCGGAGTGGGTCGAGATGAGCTCGGTCGGCGCCCACCCACTCGTGTCCGTGATCGTGCCCATGCGCAACGAGTCGGAGTGGATGGAGCGCTGCCTAGGCGCCATCTTTGCGCAGGACTACCCGCGCGACTGCACCGAGGTGCTGGTGGTCGACGGCATGTCCGACGACGGGACCTACGAACGCTTGTGCGAGCGCGCTTCCGCTGATTCGCGGCTTCGCGTGCTTCGCAACCCGCGACTCATCGTTCCCACCGGGCTCAACCTGGCAATCAGGGCGGCTAGGGGCGACATCATCGCCCGGGTCGACGCGCATACCGAGATCGCTCCCGACTATCTCGCCGTCGGCGTTGAATTGCTCGCTCGAACGGGGGCCGAAAACGTCGGGGGGCCGATGGTCAAGCTAGGCGGCGGGCAGGTGGGCGACGCCATTGCCGGCGCCATGAGCTCTCGTTTCGGCATAGGTTCCTACTTCCAATTTGCTGCAGCGGAGCGCGAAGCCGACACGGTGTACATGGGAATGTGGCCCCGCAAGATTTTCGAAACGGTAGGATTGTTCGACGAGGAGTTGGTCCGGAACCAGGACGACGAGCTGAGCTATCGCATTCGCAAAGCCGGTGGCCGAATCCTGGTCTCGCCGGCCATGCGTTCGCGCTACCAGAACCGGCAATCCTGGCGCAAGCTCGTCCGGCAGTTCTTCGAGTACGGAGTTTGGAAAGTGAGAGTGCTGCAGAAGCACCCGCGTCAGATGAGCGTGCGGCACTTCGTTCCGCCTGCGTTCGATGCAGCGCTCCTCGCTGGGCTGCTGTCGGCGCCGTTCGGGCCAGGCGGTCCGGCGTTCGCGGCCGCGGCGTTGGCGATCTATGTCGTGGTGATCGCCGCGGTCGCTTGGGCCGAAGAGCGCGCCGGTCGCCGCGTACGGTACGCGACGGCTCTCGCCCTCATTCACCATTCGTGGGCGATCGGGTTTCTCGCGGGGTTGATCCGGTTTGCCGGCCAGTGGATGCGCGACGAGTCACCTGCGCCACGACTGAGTCCGGCCGAAGCGTCATCGACGAGAGGGAGGTAGATAGCACGTGTCTAGTGACTTGACGGTTTCGGTTCTGATCCCCGTATTCAACGAGCGGCACACGATCGAGAGGGTGATCGACAGAGTCCGCGCGGTCGGAGTGAAGACGCAGATCATTCTCGTCGACGACTGCTCCGTCGACGGTACCCGCGACATCCTTCGAAAGATCGCCGACACGGACAAAGGCGTCACCATCCGCTTCCACGAAGTGAATCGCGGGAAGGGGGCCGCCATCCGCACCGCTCTCGCGGAGGCCACCGGCGAGGTGACGATCATCCAGGACGCCGACATGGAGTACGATCCCGTCGAGTATCCGCGGCTGCTCCACCCGATCGAGTCCGGGGTGGCGGACGTGGTGTACGGGTCGCGATTCCTCGGTGGCCCGCATCGGGTGTTGTTCTTCTGGCACCAACTCGGGAACCAGGTGCTGACCTTGCTCTCGAACGTCATGACCAACCTGAACCTCACCGACATGGAAACGGGCTATAAGATGTTTCGCACCGACGTCATGAAGGCGATGCGCCTGACGTCGGACCGCTTCGGCTTCGAGCCAGAGGTCACCGCTCGCGTCGCGCAGATGCGCTGCCGCGTCTACGAGCTCCCGATTTCCTACTGGGGACGGGAATACGACGAGGGCAAGAAAATCACGTGGCGAGACGGTGTGGCTGCGCTGTGGCACATCTTCAAGTTCAACGTGCTCGATCGTATGCCCGCCGTGACGCGGGGACCGCAAGACGCGGCCTGGCAAGGCACGAGCAACCGGATCGACCTCTCGCGCTGAGGACAAGGAGCCGTCGCGTGTTTCTCGTGACCGGGGGAGCCGGTTTCATCGGCTCCAACATCGTCGAAGCTCTGGTGGCGAGCGGTCGAGCGGTTCGAGTTCTCGACAATCTCGCCAACGGGCGACGCGAAAACCTGGCCACATTCGGGTCGCGCGTGGATTGGATGGATGGGGACATCCGCGATCTCGACGCGTGCAGGCGGGCCGTCGCCGGCGTCGAGGTGGTGCTCCACTTGGCGGCGCTCGGGTCCGTGCCGCGCTCCATCGCGGACCCGGAAACGAGCAACGACGTCAACGTCGTCGGCACCCTCAACGTTCTGATCGCAGCGCGCGACGCCAAAGTCCGGCGTCTCGTCTACTCGTCGTCTTCTTCCGTCTACGGGGACAATCCGACGCTTCCGAAACAGGAGGATCTCGCTACTTCCCCGATTTCTCCGTACGCCGTGACGAAGCTCGCGGCAGAGCACTACACCCGCGTGTTTTCGCGGGTGTACGGCTTGGAAACGGTCTCGCTGCGGTATTTCAACGTGTTCGGCCCGCGTCAGCGTGCCGATTCGCCGTACGCGGCCGTGATTCCGCTGTTCATGCAGGCGGCGCGCGACCGAGCGCCGGTACCGATCAACGGCGACGGACTCCAATCCCGCGACTTCACCTACGTGACGAACGTGGTGAGCGCGAATCTGCTCGCAGCCTCGGCGCCCGGCGTATCCGGCCGTGCGTTCAACGTTGCTTGCGGCGAGCGATACTCGCTCCTCGACATCGTCGAAGCATTGAGCGCCGCGATCGGCCGTCCTCTCGAGCGCGAGCACCACGTCGCCCGACTCGGCGACGTGCGACACAGCCAAGCCGACGTGAGTGCCGCGATGCGGGATCTCGGCTATCGAGTGGAAGTCGGATTTCGCGACGGGTTGGCGCGAACCTGGCGCGCGTTCGATGCCGCTCAATCGAGCGGTCACGGAGCCGGCTGAACCACGAGGGACGGAAGCGTAACTTCGAATGCCGTTCCGCCTTCGTCGGGTGTCTTCACGTCGAGCTTGCCACCGAGTGCCTTCACGTAACAAGCGACGGTGAACAAACCGAGACCGGCACCGCGACCTCGCAGTCGGTCGCTCGCATCGCGATCCGTGAGAGCTTGCTTCACTGCGAGCGGCAGCCCCGGGCCTTGGTCCGCCACCGTGACGACGAGCCGACCGTTGCGCCGGGTGCAGGTCACGCTCACCGGTGCAGCGCCGCCGTGTTTCAGTGCGTTGTCGACCAAGTTCTGAACTACGGCGAAGAGGCGACGCCGATCCGTCACGAAGTCGAAAGCAGCTTCCGCATCGGGCCACGATACCGGCGGCGACGTGGACGCGAAGCAACGCTCTCGTAGCTCGTCGAACAGCTCGCGCAGCCGCACGACCGAAGGCGCAAGGGACGTCTCCGATCGTGCCAAGCGATCGAAGTCGATGAGCTGCTCGATCAGTCCGAGCAGAACCGTGACTTGGCGGTTGATCGCATCCACGGCATCCGCCTGTTCCGGCGACATCTGGCCAAGGGTCTCGTCCGCGAGAAGGCTTCCGTACCCTGAGATCACGTTCAGCGGATTTCGAAGATCGTGAACCGCCATGGCGACGTAGCGTCGCGCGTCGGTCTCGGATCCGACCGGGTTCGCCACACTGTCGATTCCTCGTGAATCTGTCCCCGTCCCGGCGCTCTCGGGTGCCGAAGCGATGACGAGGCCTGCGAGCGATGCGACAAAGCGGAGAAAGACGACCTCCGCTCCCTCGAAGAGAGGGCGAGCGAGGGTAACGTGTAGGCACCCTCGCAGGTGCGGTCCGGCTGCGAACGGGAAGACGCCATTCGCGCGATCGTTGGCAGCCTGCAATTGCGGTGTCATCGTCGCCAGCGCCTTACGCTCCAAAGCTGACTGCCGGGTCGTGAGCCGCGCGCCGGCGCCCTCGAGGGGGATGGCGCGCGAGGCCGCCTCTCCACGGTCGGAAATCGTCGTCAGCTCCACGTCTTCGGTATCGAGGAGGAGACCGACCGTCGCGCGGATACGGTGCGCGAGCTCGTGCGCATCTGCGCCGCCTAGCCAGCGGGCGTGCAGCTCTAGGAACTGGGACAAGCGGAGCGTTCGCCCGGTATCGCGAGGATCGCGCCCTTGCACAGCGCGCCATGACAGACTCGCTAGGGCAGGGAGTCAAGTGCGAAATGGGTCGGCCGGGCCCTTCTGGAGAAGCTTGACATGCGGCGCCTGGGTTCGTAGCGTGGCCGCGCGCGACAAAATGGCGACCCCGAACGGGGGCCGCCACGTCGAGCGAGGAGTAGTGAAATCGTGACGGGCACCCTATTACTTTCCGCCACAGCCGGTACCCAGCAGATGACGGCGTGGGGGCAGTTCGTCGAAATCATCAGCAAGCCGGACAACATGCCCGTCGCCGGTGCGTTGCTGCTCGTCGTCCTGTTTACGTTTATCTCGATGCGAGAGGCACTCCGCAACGACCGCCTGATTCGAGAGAAGCGCAAGGACGAGATTCTTTCGAATATGCAGAACTGAGCCACGGTCGCGAACGGCGGAAGCGGCCGGCCAACTGACCGACCGCCCCCGTCCCTTCGCGACTCGAGCAACTTCAGGGCGCGCAGGCCGTTGCGGCGACGCCGGGTGTTCCGAAGTCACCCCCTACGAGCGGAGTCGACGACGCGCACCATGCCGTCGGTGCGTCATTCGCGACCGCGGTTTCCCCCGATGTTCTCAACTCCATGGCGCGGCCTTCGATTTTCGGGAAAGAAGCGTCGTAAGCGACCTCGTCGATGATCTCGCCATCGACTTCCAGAATGACCGCGTCCGAGTCGTTCCCGAGCGACATCGCTGTGCCGTAGACGTAGTCGACACGACTGTCGGCGGCTCCGGCATTCCTCGCGAATACCAGGTACGCCTCTGGAGCCAGGGTCAACGGCCCCGTCACGGTGAAACGATTCGCGGCCCGGTCTCGCACCACCATGCCGCTCAAATCGATCGGTAGCGCACCCAGGTTCTTGATCTCGAAGTACTCACCGACGGAGTCTGCGAGAACACCCGGGTTCGCCATGATCTCGGTGACGACGAGATTCGTGTCGGCGATGATCGGAACGGATGTCGTAGTGGTGGTGGTCGTCGTCGTCACGTCATCCAATGTCGTCGTCACCGGGACCGTCGTCGTTGGCGCCGCGAGCGTGGTTGTCGTCGGATCCGGAAGCGTCGTCGTCGCGGTCGCCAGCGTGCTCGTCGTCGACGTTGTGCTTGTGGTGCTCGTCGACGTGGTCGTCGACGTGGTTGTGTCGTTCCGGCAACCGTCGAAAGAATTTCCCGCTATGCCGCTGTATTCGAAAAGCAGATTGGTCGGATTTTCCGCTCCGATGCTCGCTTCGAGCGGGCCGATGAGCGTCTCTACGGCGGCTCGGGCGAAGCAATGCGTCGTATGGACCACGCACGCGGCCAGATCGTCGGGTGCTTCGACGTCTGAGCCGGGCCAGGGCCCGGGGCCCGCGCACGAGCGCGTCAGCCATCCCGGCCGCGCTGTCCCGCAAGACTCGGTGATGCGCTTCCGTGCTCTTCGATCCACGAGGTCTATCCCGACGAGATTCGTTCGAAGCCGTCGGCAGACCTCCTCGGTGTCGCCGACGCGACGACCGGAAAGCAGCGCCAGCGCGCACCTCGCGAGGCTTCGAGTATCCGTCGTGAGTACGTGGCTTCGGGCGGCCAGCACCGCGCGGCCGCAACGACGCTCCGCCTCCGTTCCGTCCTCTTGTTCTGCCGCGAACGCGGGCGAGACGAGCAGCTGCAGCACCGAGATTCCGAGCGCGATCACCGCTCCCGACGTGGTTCTACCGATAGGTACCATGCGACCCCTCCTTTGCCGCGCGAGCGGCGGGGAAGGAGTCTCACGGTTGGAGGATGCGGTTCAACGACAGGTGATGAATGAGATTGGGCGGAGGGTCACACGACCTTGTTCAACGGGTACTCGATGATCCCGACCGCACCGGCGGCGACGAGCTTCGGGATCAAGTCGCGCACGATCGCTTCGCCGATCACGCTTTCCACGGACGTCCACTCGGTTCCGTAGAGGTCTGCGACCGTCGGTGCAGTAATGCTCGGCAGCAAGGCCACCACTCGCTTCAGGTCGGTCTTTCTCACGTTCAGCTTGATGCCGACTTGCGCTTCCGCACGCAGCGCCGCCTGCATCAAGAGAGCGATCTGATCGATCTTCGCCCGCTTTTGGGGATCGGCGAGCGCCGTGCGATTCGCGATCAGTTGCGGGTTCGACTCCATCAGGTCGTCGATGATCCTAAGCCCGTTCGCTCGCAACGTGCTCCCGGTTTCGGTGACCTCGACGATCGCGTCGCAGAGGCCTGCGGCGATCTTCGCTTCGGTGGCACCCCATGAGAATTCGACTTCGACCGGCACCTTACGCTCCTCGAAATAGCGACGCGTGAAGCCGACCAGCTCCGTCGAGATCCGCTTGCCGGCGAGGTCCTCGGCACGTTTCGCAGCGGAGTCTGCGGCCACGGCCAACACCCATCGCGTCGGGCGGAACGAGGCTTTCGAGTAGACGAGATCGCAAATGACTTCGACGTCCGAGCCGTTTTCGCGGGTCCAGTCCTTTCCGGTGAGCCCGCAATCGAGCGAACCGAGCTCGACGTAGCGCGACATCTCTTGTGCCCGGACGAGGGAGCAAGTGATCTCTGGATCGTCGATGCTCGGGAAATAGCTGCGCGAGCTCGTTCCGACACGCCACCCCGACTTGCGTAGAAGCTCGATGGTCGTGTCCTGAAGGCTGCCCTTCGGAATGCCGAGCTTGAGGTGCATCACTTCTTGTAGACCTCGGAGGGATCGAAGACTCGTTCGCCCACTACCTCCGGCCCCGATGCGGCGACACGGCGGAAAAAGCAGCTCCGGTAGCCTTCGTGACACGCGGCGCCGCCGTGCTGGCGAATCTTGATCAGAATGGTGTCCGAGTCGCAGTCGTAGAAAACGTCGCGGACGTCTTGGGTGTTGCCGGAGCTTTCGCCTTTCACCCAGAGCTGGTTGCGCGAACGGCTCCAGTACGTGGCTTTCCGGGTCGCCAACGTACGCTCGAGCGCCAAAGCATTCATGTACGCGAGCATGAGGACGGTCCCGTCGTCGGCGTCTTGAACGATCACCGGTACGAGCCCTCCCTGCTTCGCGAAATCGATCTCGAGGGTGGCTGATCGCATCGGCGCGGGAGTCTGGCGGAGGATGTCGCAAAAGGCAACGAATCCCGCTCGCTCGCGGCGCCTTGTCCTCCCCGTAGGTGTGGGTTAAACGACCGCCCATGAAGCTCCGAGACCTAGCGACACACCTCGGGGCTACGCTCGAAGGCGACGGAGAGATCGAAATCGTCGGCTGCGCGCCGATCGATGAGGCCGCCCCATCGGATATCACGTTTGTCGCGAATCCCCGCTACGCGAGGAAGCTTCCGCAAACCGCAGCGGGTGCGGTGATCGCGGCTCGCGATATGCAAATAGCGGGAAGGAGCGTTCTTCGCTGCGACGATCCTCACAGCGCATTCGCGCGCGCTCTCGCAATTTTCGACTCACGTCCGCGTCCACGTCCGGGGATCCACGACACCGCGGTCGTTGCTCCGAGCGCGTGCATCGGGAGCGGTGCTCACATCGGCGCATACGTCGTCGTCGGCGAGAACGTAACGCTCGGTGACAGCGCTGTTTTACATCCTCACGTGACGATCTATGCCGCGGCAAAAATCGGGGATCGCTTTACGGCGCACGCTGGTGTCGTCGTCCGCGAGTGTGTCGTGATCGGAGACGACGTCGTGATTCAACCCGGCGCGGTCGTAGGCGCCGACGGGTTTGGGTTTCTGCCTAGAGGGCAGGAGCTTCCGCTGGCAGTGCCGCAGACGGGAACGGTCGAGGTTGCCGACCACGTCGAGATCGGCGCGAACACGACGATCGATCGAGCCGCAACTGGAAAGACCCGTATCGGACGCGGCACCAAGATCGACAATCTGGTGCAAATCGCTCACGGGTGCGTCGTGGGAGAGCGCACGATGATCGCGGCTCAGACGGGCTTGGCCGGGAGCGCCAGGGTCGGAAGCGATGCCATGCTCGGCGGCCAGGTGGGCGTGACCGGGCACGTGCGCCTGGGCGACCGCGTGCAGGTCGCCGCTCAGTCCGGTATCGCAGGCGACGTCGAAGCGGGCCGAATCATGGGAGGCACTCCGGCCGTCGAACTGGTGCTCTGGCGTCGCTGCATGGTCGCGCTTCGCCGGCTTCCCGATCTCTTGAGGCGGGTACGAGTGTTGGAGACGCGAGCTGGAATCGATGCGGACGACGAGACGTATTAGCCCGCGCGATTCGTTGCGTTCCCGGCCGGGAGCCGCTACCGTCCGCGCCGCGAAGGCCGCACGGTCGTGATCGTAAAGGTCGCGGATCTTTCGGAGGTCGTTCGGCAGGCTCGGTATCGAGAAAATGCTGGACCTCTGAACGAATTGCTGGGCCAGGTGCCTCAGGGCGACCAGCACCGGTTTGCGAGGGATCTGGAAGTCGATTCGGAGCTGTACCGGCATGGCACGGACGTGTACTTTCAGGGCAACCTGTCCGCTACGGTCCGCACCGCTTGCCGCCGCTGCTTGGAGGATTTCGACTGGGAGCTCACGCGGGCTTTTCGCTTCCTGATCGTGAGAACGGCGAGAGGCACCGAGCCCGAAGACGACACCGGCATCGACCACTACGCGGGCGACCAGCTCGACTTGAGCCCGCTCGTTCGCGAGCAAGCCTTGTTGGCCCTCGACGATAGAGGGCTATGCACAGAGGAGTGCAAGGGTTTGTGTCCGGGCTGCGGGGCGAACTTGAACGGCGAAGATTGTAAGTGTCGGCACCGGCAAGACCGGTAGGCAACCGACCCGGAGGAGAGAAAGACATGCCGGTTCCGAAACGGCGAACATCGAGCGCAAAGCGCGACCGACGTCGCGCCCACGACGCGTTGACGGCTCCGGCCCTGGCGAAATGCGCCAACTGTGGAGCTGTCGTGAGCCCACACCGGGTTTGCCCGGCTTGCGGCCACTACCGAGGGCGTCAAGTCGTGGCCGTGAGTGACACGGAGGAGTGACCAGGACCGTTGAGTCGGTCCTGTGATTTCGAAGGCCGCGCGGCGCTCGTCACGGGCGGCATGCGGGGCATCGGCGCGGCGATCTCGCGATCGCTGGTCGAACGTGGGGTCCGCGTGCACGCGGCTTGTCGCTCGGACGCGTCGTCGGCTGCGCGTCTGGGGACGCATTCAGCGCGCGCGCGTCGGATCTGACGAGCGAGGGCGCTGCGGGGCGAGTCGCGGCTGACGTCACGGCGCTCAGCGGTCGACTCGACATCCTCGTCCATTGCGCCGGGACGACGGACGACCGCTTGCTGCTACGAACGCACCCCCCAGAACTGAGCGCCACGCTCGCTCGCTCGCGAGGTGGCATCACGTGGCATCACACGGTGAATTGCGTCGCTCCGGGGTGGATCGACACGGATCTCACTGCGAGCGCGGGTGATGGCGCACGCGTTCGTGCGATCGAAGCCACACCAGTCGGCTGCGCCGGAACCCCTGCGGAAGTCGCGCATACCGTGGCATTTCTCGCTTCGGAGAAGGCTGCGTTCATCACGGGCACCGTGTTGCAAGTCAATGGTGGGATGTATATGTAGGGCCGTCCGCGCATCGCGGACGGGACCCAGGAGAACGGAGGCCAGCGATGTCGTCAGCCGCTGAGAAGGTGATCGAGATCATCTGCGATCAGCTCACGCTCGACCGTTCGCAGGTCACTCCGGAGTCGTCGTTCCTCGAAGATCTCGGGGCAGATTCGCTGGACATCGTACAGCTCATCATGGCACTCGAAGAAGAGTACCACCTCGAGATATCCGACGAAGAAGCGGAGAAGATCCGCACCGTTCAGGACATCGTCGATTACATCGAAAGCCGCCAGTAGCGCGAAGAGCGCGACACCTTCGGCCGTCGTCCCTCTCACGGTCGCGATCGGCAACGATCACGCAGCGATCACCGCGAAACGTGTGATTCTCGCGGCGCTCGCAGAAATGGGTGTTCGCTGCATCGATCTGGGGCCTGCCGGCGAGGCATCGGTCGACTACCCGGACTACGCCGAGGCAGTGGCGCGCTCCGTCGTTGCGGGACGGGCGGATCGGGGCATTCTGCTCTGCGGGACCGGCATCGGGATGTCGATCGCCGCCAACAAGATCCCAGGAGTGCGTGCGGCGCTGGTGCACGACGTCACTACCGCGCGGATGTCGCGTTTGCATAACGACGCGAACGTGCTCGCTTTAGGCGGAGGGATGATCGGCGAGCGGCTATTGCGAGAGATCGTCACGGTATGGCTTACGACGGACTTCGAGGGCGGTCGGCACCAGGGCCGATTGGACAAGATCGCTCGGCTCGAGCAGACCGAGGACTGAGGAGAACACCGTCGTGATCATCACGAAGCGATTGGTCGATGTCGATCCCGAGATTCACGAGGTCATTCGCGCGGAAGGCCGTCGTCAGGAACTGGGCTTGGAGCTCATCGCCTCAGAAAACATCGTCAGCGAAGCGGTGCTCGAAGCATGCGGCTCGGTACTCACGAACAAGTACGCGGAAGGGTACCCGGGCAAGCGTTACTATGGTGGTTGCGAGCATGTCGACGTCGCAGAAGAGTTGGCGATCGCGCGCGCGAAAGCTCTCTTCGGCGCCGAGCACGCAAATGTTCAGGCGCATTCCGGATCACAAGCGAACATGGCCGTATACTTCTCTCAGCTGGAGCCGGGCGATGCGATCTTGGCGATGAACCTCGCTCACGGTGGCCACCTGACCCACGGCAGCCCGGTCAACTTTTCGGGGCGCTTCTTTCGTGTCATTCCGTACGGGGTAACCGAGAAAGACCATCGGATCGATTTCGACGAGGTGGCAGCGCTCGCGCGCACACACCGCCCGAAAATGATCGTGTGTGGTCACAGTGCGTATCCGCGGAAAATCGACTTCGCGGCGTTTCGTCGGATCGCCGATGAAGTCGGTGCGCTGCTCATGGCGGACATCGCCCACGTCGCTGGGTTGGTCGTCGCGGGATTGCACCCTTCGCCGATCCCGCATTGTGATTTCGTGACGACAACGACGCACAAGACGCTCCGCGGTCCGCGCGGTGGTCTCATCCTTTGTCGCGAGCGGCACGCGAAGAAGCTCAATTCCTCCGTGTTCCCCGGCAATCAGGGCGGGCCGTTGATGCATATCATCGCCGCCAAGGCGGTGGCCTTCAAAGAAGCGGCAACTGCGGAATTCAGAGACTACCAGGCGGCCATTCTGGACAACGCGAAATGCCTCGCCGATGCGCTGCTCGAGCGAGGCTTCGCACTCGTATCGGGAGGAACCGAAAACCATCTCATGCTGTTGGATTTTCGTCGCTCTGAGATGACCGGTCGGCAGGCTCAAGAAACGTTGGAAAGAGCGCGCATCACGACGAACTGCAACACGGTACCGTTCGACACGCGGTCGCCGTTCATCACGTCCGGACTCCGGATCGGGACACCGGCTGTCACAACGCGAGGAATGCGACGCGCCGAGATGACGATGATCGCCGACGCGATCCGACGGGGCCTCGACTCCGTCGGCGATGAGCGTGCTCTAGCTGTCCTGGGAGAAGAGATCGTAACCTTGTGCCGCAAATTTCCCGCGTACCCTGGACGGGGTTACGGTGACACACCGACCTGATCGGTCGCCGCCTTGACGATCCGTGCGCTGTCCCGTCTGCCAGCGATCTGACAGCAAAGTGGTCGACTCGAGAGAGACCACCGACGGCGACGCTATACGTCGTCGCAGGGAATGTCTCGACTGCGGTCGGCGTTTCACGACGTACGAGCGTGTCGATGTCGTGATGCCGATGGTCGTCAAGAAGGACGACCGGCGTGAGCCGTGGGATCGCGACAAAGTCACCGCCGGGATTCGGAAGGCCTGCGAGAAACGACCGGTTCCTGCGGATTCGATCGAAGATGCCGTAAGTCGAGTCGAGCGTCGTGTGCAGGAGTCCGGCGCGAGCGAGGTCGGAAGCAGCGCGATCGGGGAGGCGGTGATGGCTTGCCTCAAGGATCTGGACGACGTCGCCTATGTGCGATTCGCTTCGGTGTACAAGTCCTTTCGCGACATCGAGGAGTTCATGAGCGCGCTCGAGACGATCAGCAAGGAACGGCGTGTCGGCCGGAGATCGTGAAGAGTGGCGACTCGTTCGGAAACAGACGACGCGATGATGCTGGCCGCGCTCGTCGCAGCGCGGCGAGGTCTCGGGCATACAGCACCGAATCCCGCGGTCGGTTGTGTGATCGTCCATCGGGGGAAGATCGTGGCGGTCGGCCATCACGCACGAGCCGGCAGAGCCCACGCCGAAGCGGTAGCGCTCGAGAAAGCCGGTCGCCGCGCTCGCGGCTCGACCGTCTATGTCACGCTCGAGCCCTGTTGCTACCACGGGCGCACGCCGCCCTGCACCGACGCCTTGTTGATGACAGAGCCCGCCCGCGTGGTAATCGGTTGTAAAGATCCGAACCCGCGTGTCGCAGGGCGCGGGATCCGCGCGCTCCGCGCGGCAGGAATTCGGGTCGATGTCGGGGTCCTCGAAAATCAGTGCGCAGATATCATTCGCGGATTCGGTCAGTGGGTGCGACACGGGCGGCCGTGGGTCGAGCTCAAGCTGGCTGCCACGATGGACGGACGAATCGCAGCGCGCGGTGGTGCGTCTAAATGGATCAGCTCGACGCCATCGCGTCGTCTCGTTCAAACGCTGCGCGCCCGAGTCGACGCCGTCCTCGTCGGCATCGGTACCGTGCTGGCCGACGATCCTCGACTTACCTGCCGGGCGCGCGGCGCTCGTCAGCCTCTACGCGTAGTTCTCGATGGGGAACTGCGCACGCCCCCGAGCGCGCGGGTGCTGCGTGGGGGGGCCTCGACGCTCCTCGTGTGCGCACCAGGTGCGCGTACTGCGCGGCGGCGAGCGCTCGAAGCCGTTGGCGCCGAAATTCTCGAGGTGGGTCGTTCTGACCGTGGGGCGTGGAACACCTTGCTCTCGGAGCTCGGTCGTCGTGGGGTTCACGAGTTGATGATCGAAGGGGGCGCTCTGGTTGCGGCCTCCGCGCTTCGTGCGCGCGTGGTGAACGGCCTCACCTTCTTCTATAATCCACGGGTCCTCGGCGGAGACGCGGTTCCTATGATCGGCCCCCTCGGCATTGATCAGCCTCGGAACGCGCTCCGCTTCGAGACTCGGTCCTGGTCGCTCGTCGGTGAGGACTTGGTCTGGCACGGGGAGATCGTGTGAGTAGATCCATCGCAACAGATATGGGACGGCTTCGTACTGCGCTCGCCGCGCTCGTCGGTGGGCGACTGGTGCTGCTGTGCGACGACGCTCACCCCGAGCTGGGGGGCTATCTGTGTTGCCCCGGAGACGGAGTCGACGACCAAAAGGTCAACTTCATGGTCACTCACGGCCGCGGTCACGTATGCGTGACGATGAGCGAAGCGCGGATGCGAGCGCTTGGAGTTCCGCTCCTCGCCAGCGATGTTCCTTTCTCGCGTGGCGCCGCGTTCGGAGCCTCGATCGAAGCAAGGGTGGGAGTAACCACCGGCATATCGGCGGCCGACCGTGCGCGAACCATTCGCGCCGCCAGCGCGGGTGAGCCCATGCCGGGCGCGGTGATCATGCCGGGCCATGTGTTTCCGATTCAAGTACGAGCGGGAGGTGTTCTCATTCGGCCAGGGCTACCCGAGGCCGCGTCGGATCTCGCGCTGATGGCGACCAAGGGAGATACCGCGGCGCTGTGCGCGATCCTCGACGACGATGGCAATTTGGCAGAGCCAGACGTTCTGGCGGGTTTCGCGCGAGCTCACTCGCTCGAAACCGTTACGGTGTCGGACATCGTCGCCGAGCGGTTGCGAAGCGAGCTCGTGGTAGAGCGCGTTGCGGAGCGCGAGATCGAAGTCGCGGAAGGCTCGACTTTCAGGGCAATCGTCTATCGGAACGATCTCGACCAAGACGAGCACATGGCGCTCGCGACCGGCGACTTGTCGGGTGAGGAGCCCGTGTGGGTGCGCGTACACTCTCAGTGTCTCACCGGCGATGTGCTGGGTTCGACGCGGTGCGACTGCGGTGATCAGCTCGATCTGGCGTTGCAGAGAATCGCGAAGGTCGGCCGGGGGGTGATCATCTACATGCACCAGGAGGGGCGCGGCATCGGGCTCGCGAACAAGATTCGCGCTTATGCGTTGCAGGATTGCGGTCGAGACACCGTCGAGGCGAACATCGAGCTGGGTTTCGGCGAGGATCTGCGCGACTACGCGATCACAGCGCAGATCATCCGCGACCTCGGAATCCAGCGTGTGCGCCTTTTGACGAACAACCCGCAGAAGATCGAAGGCCTCGAGTGCTACGGTGTCGAGGTCGTGGCACGAGATGCGATCGAGGCACCGCCGCGTGCCGACAACATTCATTACCTCCGTACCAAGCGGCGCAAGCTCGGGCATTTGCTCGACGAGAGCCGATGGAGCGCTGAAGAGCCGGAGCCGCGGAAGTGACGACGCGAGCTCGCATCGGCGTCGTCGTGAGTCGCTTCAATCGCGCTGTTACCGACGCCCTACTCGAAGGGACGCAAAAGGCCGCGGTGGAGTCCGGGATCACGCTCGGCGCCTCCGACATCTACCCCGTGTCGGGCGCGTTCGAGCTGCCGCTCGTTGCGCAAGCGTTGGCGCGGAGCGGAAAATACGACGGCATCGTCTGCCTCGGTGCGGTCATTCGCGGTGAGACGTCTCACTTCGACTACGTCTGCGACCAGGCCGCGGCCGGTATCCAGAGAGTCGCGCTCGACAACGGTCTACCGGTCGCGTTCGGTGTGTTGACGACGGATACCCTGGAGCAGGCGTTGGCGAGAGCGGGTGGTGACGTGGGAAACAAGGGACGCGAAGCGCTCGTCACGGTTTTGGAGACGTTGCACCAGCTCCTCCGTGCAACCGAAGCTTGAATCGTGAGTGGAACGGCTTCGCGACGACGCGGCCGAGAGGCAGCGCTCCAGCTTCTCTACCAGGTGGAGTTTTCCGGAGACTCTTCGCCCCGCGCATTCGAAGAGTTCTGGCGGTCTAGATCTCCGAAGCAGCAGGCGGAACGGCCGTTCGCGGAGACGTTGGCCAGACGAGTCTTGGATCGCCGAATCGAGATCGACGCTTTGATCGATCGGGCGTCGGACAACTGGCAGCTCGAGCGTTTCGCGCGGATGGATCTCAATCTCTTGCGGATCGGAGTGTGTGAATTGCTGGGCCCGGATGGGCTACCCCCCGAAATCGTCGTCAACGAGGCGATTGAGGTCGCGAAGAAGTACTGCGACGAGGGATCGCCGGCTTTCGTGAACGGGGTGCTCGATCGCGTCGCGCGAGAGCTGAAGCAGTCGACGCCGGAATAGAGCCGACCCATGAGGGAATCGTACAAGCCGCAAGAGGTAGAGTTGAAGTGGCAGGCGCGCTGGGACGCGACCGGGGCTGCCCGTCCCCGCGGTGCGGGTCGCGCGTTCTATCTACTCGAGATGTTTCCCTATCCGTCCGGCCGCATTCACATGGGCCACGTGCGAAACTATACGATCGGCGACGTGCTCGCGCGCTTTTTGACAGCGCGTGGTCACCGCGTCTTGCACCCGATGGGCTGGGACGCTTTCGGCCTTCCCGCCGAGCAAGCCGCGATCAAGCATGGTGTACCGCCCGAGCGCTGGACGAAGAGCAACATCGAGACGATGCGCGGACAGCTCCGGCGCATGGGGTTCAGCTACGACTGGAGCCGCGAGATCGCGACTTGCGATCCGAGCTACTATCGCTGGGAACAGCGATTCTTCATTCAGATGCTCGAGCGGGACCTCGCGTACCGAAAGAGCGCGAACGTCAACTGGTGCGATCAGTGTGGAACCGTACTTGCCAATGAGCAGGTCGACGGAGACGAATGCTGGCGTGGGCACCGGCCGGTACGCCAGCGAGAGCTCGAGCAATGGTTCTTCCGGATCACTCGGTACGCGGAAGAGCTTTTGTCCGGCCTGGCCGAGTTGGCCGGAGGGTGGCCCGAGAAGGTCCTGACGATGCAGCGGAATTGGATCGGGCGCAGCGAGGGTGCCGAGATCCAGTTCGAGGTACGCGAGCTCCGCGAGAGCGTCACGGTGTTCACGACGAGGGCGGATACGCTCTTCGGCGCGACTTTTGTGAGCGTCGCTGTGGAGCATCCGTTCGCGGTGCGCTTGGCGTCGAAGGGCGGCCGAGAGCCGACGGTCACGGAGTTCATTCGCCGAATCCGCGAGCAAGACCCCAAAACGCGCGCGGAGGGAAAAGAAGGTTGCTTCACCGGCTGCCACGCGGTCCACCCGATCACCGGTTACGCGTTGCCGATCTATCTGGCCAGCTTCGTTCTCATGGACTACGGGACCGGCGCCGTGATGGCCGTACCCGCGCACGACCAGCGAGATTTCGAGTTTGCGCAAGCGCATACCTTGAATGTCGTGCCGGTGGTGGGTCCCGCCGCTGGCGGTGAGCTTTCGGCGCCGCTGCACGCGGCGTACGAAGAGGATGGGGTGGTGCACGACAGCGGCCCGTTCAGCGGGATGTCGAGCATGGATGCGCGCAAATCGATTGGACGCGATCTCGCGAGCCGAGGCGTCGCTCGCGAGGTGGTGCACTACAAGCTGCGAGACTGGGGTGTGTCCCGACAGCGATACTGGGGGACGCCGATTCCGGTCGTCTATTGTACGCCTTGTGGCGTCGTGCCCGTGCCGCTGGACGAGCTTCCCGTCCTGTTGCCCACCGACGTCGCGCTACTCGACGGAGGGAAGTCGCCGCTTCCGACCATGGACGAGTTCGTGCGTACGCGATGCCCGCGTTGCGGAGGCGACGCACGACGTGAGACGGATACGATGGACACGTTCGTAGAGTCCTCTTGGTATTTCCTGCGCTACACGGATCCGCAGAAGGCCGACGCTCCCTTCGACCCGAAGTTCGTCGCCGAGTGGTTGCCCGTCGACCAGTATATCGGCGGCATCGAGCACGCGGTCTTGCATCTCCTTTACTCGCGGTTCTTCACTCGTGTCCTGCGTGACCTCGGATACATTGATCTCGCAGAGCCGTTCCGAAACCTGCTCACGCAAGGTATGGTCATCAAAGACGGAGCGAAGATGAGCAAATCCAAGGGGAACGTGGTCGACCCCGAGGAGCTCGTCAATCGCTACGGCGCCGACACAGCGCGACTGTTTTCTCTCTTCGCGGCGCCTCCGGAGAAGGACCTGGAATGGAGCGAGCGCGGAGTAGAAGGCGCGTACCGTTTCCTGGCGCGTGTCGCGAGAATGGCCGTCGAGGCTGCGGCGACGACAAACCAGGCGGGCGAAGACCCCGGCGCAGAATGGGTCGAGCGAGCGAGCCGTCCGACCGAAGCGCGCGCGCTGAGGCGCCTCACACATGAAACCGTGCTTCGCGTCACCCGGGACATCGGGGAGCGAATGCGATTCAACACCGCGATCGCCGCGATCATGGAGCTGGTGAACGGCGTGTATGAATACACGGGCGCGGACGGGACTCGAGCCGACGATGTGCTTTCGCGTTACGCAGTGACGATCGTGGTGAGACTGCTGTTGCCCTTCGTTCCCCATCTCGCAAGTGAGCTCTGGGAACGGCTCGAGCCCGGCGGCCCGGACCTTGGCGAGGTCTCTTGGCCTGTCTGGGACGAAGCTGCGCTCGTTCGAGAGCTGGTAGAGGTCGCGATTCAGGTGAACGGTAAAGTGCGATCACGGATTCGAGTGTCTCCTGATTCGAATCGCGAAGAGCTGGAGCGTCTCGCATTGGCGGACGACAAGATTGCGAAAGAGCTTGGCGGCAGAGTTCCGAAGAAAATCGTGGTGGTGCCAGGGCGTCTCGTCAATCTGGTGGCGTGAACGGCTCTTGAGACGCGCGATACGAAGGTGCCTCGTCGCGATCCTAGCTGCGACGTTGGCGAGCTCGTGCGGATACACATTGGCGACGCCCGGGTCGGGGTTGCCTGACGACCTGCGCTTGCTCTACGTCGCCGACGTCGAGGGCGATGCGAGTGACCCTGAGATTAGGGATGCTTTGTCGCGCGAGCTGCGACGGATCGTTCGTGCGCGAGGGTACTTCGACGTATCCGACGCCGAGGCCGGTGCGGATGCCGTCTTGCGAGTTCGCTTCGTGAATTTCGTCACGCGCCCGGTGGCCTTCGACAAGTTCGACGAAGTTCTGGACTACGAGACGACGATGCGCGTGGATGCGGTGCTGGAAGATCGGATCGGAGAGGTTCTGTGGACAGGGAAAGGCATCGAATCGACGCGCTCCCACGCTGCGGTCGCTGGGTCTGTGGTCGCGTCGAGCTCGGCGTTTCAAGGTGGGGAGCGAATCCGGCTCGGAGACTTGGAAGAACTGGCGGATGCACAACTCGGAGAGTCGCGTCGCCGAAGAGCTCACGCCGGGATTGCGAGCGACCTAGCGGATGCGATCTACTCCCGCATCATGGCGGGACTCTGACGACTGGCCAGCTACTCAGCGCGGTGAGAGCTTCGCGACCTTCTTCGCGAGGCGGCTCGTGCGTCGCGACGCCGTTTTGCGATGTACGAGGCCTTTCGACGCGGCTTTCGCCAACGCTCTCGAGGCGATGTGGAGGCTCTCTGCGGCCGCTTTGGCGTCGCCGCTCTCGGCCGACGTCTCCACCTTGCGCGCCAAGGTTCGCACGCGGGATTTCGCCGACTGGTTCGCCACTTGCCGCTTACTTGACTGTCGGTGTCGCTTGATTGCTGACGGGTGGTTCGCCACGAATGAGCCTCCGGAAGATGACGCACACGGACGCTACCAAGACGACCCCTGAGGGTCAACCGTCGACAACGACGGATCGCGGGATCGCTAGAGCTGCGGGAGTCCTCAGCGCATTGACCCTCGTCAGTCGGGTAGCCGGTCTGGCGCGCGATATCGTCGTCGGCGCCGTGTTCGGCGCGTCCCCGGCGGCGGACGCGTTCTTCGTCGCGTTTCGGATCCCCAATCTATTCCGGCGCATCGTGGCAGAAGGTGCCGCGAGCAGCGCGTTCGTTCCGGTGTTTACCGCCGAGCGCGCCAGAGGCGGCCCAGCGGCCGCGGCCGAGGCTGCGCGTGTGGTCGGCTGGGCAGCGGGATTGTGGCTGACCGTGCTGGTTGTCGCGGGGATGCTGTTCTCAGACTCCGTGGTTGCGCTTTTCGCGCCCGGCTTCACGACCGACCCAGCGAAGCTCGCACTTACGGTTCAGCTCACACGACTGACGTTTCCGTATTTACTGTTCGTCGGCCTGGCGGCTTGGGCGATGGGAACATTGCACAGCTTCGGCCGTTTTGCTGCGCCAGCTCTTGGCCCAGTTTTGCTCAATGTCGCGATCATCGTCGCGGTCTTGAGCCTATCGTCCCGCTTGGATCCGCCCGTTCTGGCCCTCGTCGTTGGTGTGCTGCTGGGGGGCGTTTTCCAATTCGTGGTGCAGTGGCCCTCGCTTCGCGCGGTGGGGATGAAGCTCTCCGGCGCCGGATCCCCGTGGTCTCACCCCGCGATCCGTAGGGTAGGCGGTCTGTTGCTGCCCACGGTGTTCGGCGGTGCCGTCTACCAGATCAACATACTCGTCGCGACGATGTTCGCGTCTCTGCTGCCGGACCGCAGCGTGTCGTATCTGTGGTACGCCGATCGGATTTTCGAATTTCCCCTCGGAATCGTCGCGGTCGCGATTGGGACGGCTGCGCTTCCGACGCTGAGCGGCCAAGCGGCAACCGGTTGCTACGACGAGATGGGCAGAAGCGTCGCGTATTCCCTGCGTCTCGTTTGGGCGGTCTGCCTTCCCGCGACGCTCGGGCTTTGGATTCTCGCTCCCCAGATCGTGGAGTCTCTGTTCGAGCGTGGGCAGTTCGACGCGACGGATGCGGCGATGACCGCCTGGGCGCTCCGAGCTTACGTGCTCGGTCTTTTGTCCGTCGCTGCGGTTCGCGTGCTTGTTTCCGTCTTCTACGCCCTCGAGCAACCCCGAGTGCCGGTACGCGTCGCGCTCGTCGCGCTCGTCGTGAACGTAGTGACAGACTTGGCGTTGATGGGACCCACGGATGCTGCGGCTTCATGGTGGGGGGCATCCTTTGTCGCCACCGCTGGGGATACCCTCCGCATCGCCGACCTGAGGCACGCCGGACTCGCCCTCGGCACAGGCGTCGCGGCGACCGTCAACGCGGTGCTGCTCTTCTGGTTGGTCGCCAGAAAGCTTCCGGTTTTGCTGGACGATCGATTGGGGCGGTCTTTCTTGCTGCACGGCCTGGCGACGCTCGTCATGGGCGCGGTCGTCGTCGGCTGTATTGTTCTCGTGCGGACCTTCGTCGGCGACGAAAGCGCGTGGCTGGAGGTCGTCGTCGGTTCGGTCGTCGGAGCCACCGCCTATTTCGTCGTAGCGCTCGTTCTTGGCAGCACGGAGATTTCCGGGATCAAGGATCTTTTGTTCGCTCGCGTCGCACGGTCGTTGTCGAGACCGGGCCGGTAGCTGACTCGGCCGCCTTTGCGCGCTGCCACGACGCTTCGAGCTCTTCCGGCGCCATGTTGGCCGGCGCTTTACCGCGATTCTCGAGCTCCGCCTCCAGCTCGCGGAATCGGCGCTCAAAGCGGTTTAGTGCGGCGTGCAAGAGCATCTCCCCGTTGAGCCCGCTCAGGCGCGCGAAGCTGCTGGCGGCGAACAGTACGTCGCCTATTTCAGCGCCTAGAGCAGCTTCGTCCCCGCTTACTGCGGCGGCATCCACCTCGGCCAGCTCCTCGTCGATTTTCTCTCTCGCGCCCTTGGCGGCGGGCCAGTCGAATCCGACCGATCCTGCCTTCTCGCCGAGTCGGTGTGCGCGCAGAAGGGACGGTAGGCTCCGCGGAACGCCGTCGAGCGCGCTGAGCGTGCCGGACCCGTGAGTCGGGCCGCGTTGCTGTCGCTCGTGGGCCTTGATTCTAGACCACTGGGTGAGTACCTCCTGGCTCGAACCCACGGTCACTTCGCCGAAAACGTGAGGGTGACGCCGGATCAGCTTCGACACGAGCTCTTCGATCACGTCCTCAATCGTGAATGCCCGTCTCTCAGCGGCAAGCTCGGCGTGGAAGATGACCTGCAGCAAGAGGTCGCCCAGCTCCTCAGCGAGGTCTCTGTCACTTCCACGATCGATGGCCTCGCAGACTTCGTGAGCCTCCTCGATCGCGTACGGCTTGAGAGATGCGTGGGTTTGCTCCGCGTCCCACGGGCACCCCCCGGGTGAGCGGAGGCGGTGCATGAGGTCTACGAGATTCGCGAAGCTCGGCCGGTCCGATGGGGGCATAGGTTCGATTTGTTAGGGACTTCGCCTCTCGCAGGCAATTGCCCGCCGAACCTTTGACCTGAATTGGCGCCATCGCGTAGTGTCAACGGCGTAATCGCTTGCATCTTGAGCGCTTATACAATAATAAGATCCGCGCACTAATGAAGTGATCAGCGGGGCGGGTGAATCGGTTCCGATTCGATTTTCGACAGCTTCGTGAGAGCACACGGACGCGAATTTAAGAGTCTATAGATAAATTCTCGTTTCCATCGATAAAACAATACCTTGTGCGTACGTTGCGTTGACCGACAGGGGTGGGCCGCATAGCGTGGCGGCGTTCGAGTCAGAGCTGAAACGCGCGACCAGGTAAGACGCAAACGCGGCATCCAAAGAGGGGACAAGTATGATCTCTACGGCTGCAAATTTCGCACTCTCGGTAGACCAACCCACCCCGGAAGTGACGGCGAGCCCACGCAATCGCTTAATGCTCGCTGTGCTCGAAGAAGCGCTCGTGACGTTCGAGCGCGGTTTGAATTCTCCGCGCGCCGAGCACCGGCGCCATTTCCACGAAGTCGATCGGTGGATCAAGAGCGTCGATACGGATTGGCCCTTCGCATTCGAGAACATCTGCGCATGTCTTCGAATCGATCCGGACTACATTCGCGGCGGCCTGCGCCGCTTGAAACGCGATGGACTGGCTGCCGGACAGGGAGCGGCTCGGGGTCGCGGACTGCGGCGAGAGCGAATCTACGATCGGCGCGGTTGGCGCGGACAGATCCGCGGCTGAGCCTGGACGGCTCGCCGCTGCCAACGCGTCGGCGTTGCTCGATCCCTTGCCGCTCGGCAAGCGCTTGGCTACCGTCGTCGGATGCCAACGATAAGCCCGGCCGTTATCTCGGTCATCGGCCACGATCAGAAAGGGGTCGTCGCGAAGATCTCGACCTACCTCGCTGAACACAGCGTAAATATCCACGACATCGAGCAACGGGTGATGGAGGGCCTCTTCATCATGACCATGTTGGTCGACCTTGGAGATCTGACCATCAGCTTGGACCGGCTCGTACTCGATCTTAAGGAGATCGGCCGCGGATTGCAGATGGAAGTCACCGTGCGTCTACACGGGGAACGATCGAAGAAGCAGATTGCATTGCTCGTCTCCAGGGAATCGCATTGCCTGGAGGCCATCGCGAAGGATCGAGATGACGGAGCGCTCGAAGCGGACATCGTCACGGTACTCTCCAACCACGACGACCTCCGCCCGATCGCGGAGCGATTCGGGCTTCCGTTCCGCTCTGTGCCCTCGACGGACAAGGCGGCGCACATGCGATTCATCTTCGATGAGTTGCGTCGGCTCGACCCGGATCTCGTGGTGCTCGCGCGGTACATGCAGGTGCTCACGCCAGAGTTGGTCCACGCTTTCCGCAATCGAATCATCAACATTCATCCGTCTCTGTTGCCGTACTATCCCGGGGCGAACGCTTACAAGCAGGCCTACGACGCCGGCGTCCGCGTCTGCGGGTGCACAGCTCACTTCGTGACGGAGGATCTAGACGAAGGACCCGTGGTGTTGCAAGACGTTTTCCACATCGAGGTCGGTACCGATACTCTCGAAGACGTGAAGCACCGCGGTCGCGAGCTGGAAGCCGCGGTGCTCAGCAAGGCCGTGCGCATGTTCGTTCGCGAGGAGCTGGTGGTCACCGACAGCAAGGTGCTGTTTCGGGCGGGTCGAATAGGCTAGCGGTCGGGCTCGAGCGTGATCTCGATCCGCAGGGCTTCTGCGATGGCTGCGAGCTCGCGCTCTAGCGGCTGTGGAGCCGCATCGAGCTCAGCGGGAAGCAGGATCCTCATCAATAGTCGGTACACCGGCGTTCCGGCCTCGGCGCCGTCCAGTGTGCGACTTCGCAGGTCCGTGATTCGGATCTGGCGGTTGGCGAGGCAACGACTGATTCGGGCGACGATGCCGGCCTTGTCGATGCCTTCTGCTTCGAGGCGCCAATTCGTCGTCGAGCGCGCGTCAGCCGCGATCGAGGCTCTCTCGAGCGGCCGCAAGAACACGGTCAAGCGTCGCTCCCACTCGAGTCTGCGGAACGCATTCGCGAGCGTCTCCGCGATCTCAGGGCCGACTCCGCTCACTAGCATCAGCGTGGCAAACTCGGAGCCGAGCATCGTCATGCTGGCATCCTCGAGGTTGCAGTCGCACGAGTACACGCATTCGCTCAGGTCGGCGACGATCCCTGGACGATCGCGTCCGATGGCAGCTACCGCGAACCAGCGCCTACCTTCCATGTGTGCGATGCTAGCAGCGAGGTGGGGCTTCCGGAAGGGCTGCGCCGGGTATCGTCGCCACGTTGAGGCACGCGACCGGGATGCGTGACGCGACCTTCGCCGTGACGTCTCGCTCGGAGGGCGTTCGTGTAAGCGTGATCATCCCGACACTCGACGAGGAGGCAGCGATTTCGGCAGCCCTGGCTTCCGCGAAGCCTGCTTATGAGGTCATCGTCGTGGACGGAGGCAGCGCGGATCGAACCGTGGAAATTGCAACGGCGATGGACGCTCGCGTTCTCGTGTCGGCGAGAGGGCGAGGCCGGCAACTCACGGCTGGCGCCGCAGCAGCGACCGGCGACGTGATGGTGTTCTTGCACGCTGATTCACAGCTGCCGGTCGGTTTCGTGGAATCCGTGGTCGAAGTGATCCACGGGAAAGGTTGCTCCTGGGGGCGTTTCGACATCCGTTTTGACGAGGGCGGGCCGATTCTCCGTCTCATCGCTCACCTCATCGCTTGGCGGTCGCGCTGGACTCGCGGAGCAACCGGCGATCAAGCGATATTCGTATCGCGTCGTGCGTACGAGCGAGTGGGAGGATTTCCCGAGGATGGCTTGTTCGAGGACGTGGCGCTCTGTCGGCGTCTGAAGCGCGACGGGACGATGGGCATCGCTCGGGGGCGAGTGGTGACGTCTGCGCGCCGCTGGCGTCGCGACGGTACGATCCGCACGAGTCTCCGAATGTGGAGCCTGAAATGTCTCTACCTACTAGGCGTCCGCGCCGAGTCGCTCGAGCGATACTACCGCAATGTGCGCTGAGTCGTGGCGCTACGTACCTGGCTCAACGTCGCGAGGACCGGAGCCGACGATCGGGCTGATGAGCGGGACGCCGTTCGATGGTTCACCGCTTGCTCCGCTGATGCGTATTCTACGCCCGTCGATGTGGATGCGTCCCTCGGCGAACATCTGGATAGCGTAGGGGTAGATTCGATGCTCTTGCTCGAGAACTCGCCGCCGGAGCGTTTCCGCATCGTCGCCGGGCAGAACCGCTACGGCGACCTGGACGAGGATCGGCCCGTGGTCGATGTCCTCATCCACGAGGTGAACGGTTGCGCCGGTGATGCGAGCGCCGAACTCGAACGCTTGTCGTTGTGCGTGCATCCCTTTGAAAGCGGGGAGTAGGGAAGGATGGATGTTGATCACACGGCTGGGAAAGTGCGAGAGCAACGCCGTCGTGACCCTACGGTCGAACCCGGCCATCACCACGAGCTCGACGCCGCGCGCGACGAGTATCTCCGCCACCGCAGCATCGAAGCTCGTGCGATCGGAGTGCGCGGAGTGAGGCACTATCACGGCATCGATTCCGTAAGCTGCCGCTTTGCCGACTACGGGCGCTTCGGGGCGATTGCATACGAGCACGCGGATCTCCGCGTCCAGCGTTTCAGCAGACACTGCGCGAGCGATGACGTCGAAGTTGCTACCTATACCGGACGCCAAGATGCCGATGGGGAGCTTCCGGCGAGGTTTCACGTTTCAGGCCCGTGAGGTCGACTTCGTATCGTAGACCACCCCGCGGCGGCCGCGGCGAATTTCTCCAATCACGAACGCAGGCGTACGACGTTGGCGCAAGAACGAAAGCACGGCGTCTACGTCCCGCGGCGGGACGACGAGAGTGAAGCCGACCCCGCAGTTGAAAGTACGGTCCATTTCCGCTGCGTCGATCCGGCCACGTTCTCGGATCAGATCGAATATGGGTACCCGAGGAATCTCACTCCGTCGGATCACAGCCGAGCACGACGTGGGGAGTACGCGGACGAGGTTCCCGGGGATTCCGCCTCCGGTGATGTGCGCCATCCCACGGATCCTATAGCGCTCGAGCGCAGCGAGAACCGGCTTTACGTAGATCGTCGTAGGGCGCAAGAGCGCGTCACCGAGAGTCTCCCCCAACTCGCTCACGCGGCGTGCGAGCGAACCTCGGGAGCGAATGCGAAGCGCCTTCCGAGCGAGGCTGTACCCGTTGCTGTGGAGCCCGCTCGACGAAAGTCCGATGACGACATCCTTCGGCCGGATTCCCGATCCGTCGACCAATCGGTGACGCTCGGCCACGCCGACGACGAACCCGGCGAGATCGTACTCGCCGTCGCGATAGAATCCTGGCATTTCCGCCGTCTCTCCACCGACGAGACTCGTACCGGCGATTCGACAACCCTCCGCGATGCCGAGGAGAATCGCTTCCGCGTCGATCGACGCGAGACGTCCCGCGGCCAGGTAGTCGAGGAAACAGAGCGGCCTGGCGCCGGCCGTCAAGACGTCATTGACGTTCATGGCGACGAGGTCGATGCCGACCGTAGCGTGGCGGTTCAGCAGCTGCGCGACGGCGAGCTTCGTTCCCACACCGTCCGTGGCCGCAAGCAGAACCGGCGATTTTAACCCGCGCGGCAATTTGAGAGCGGCGGCAAACAGACCGACACCCGCGAGGACGTCGTCGGTTCTCGTCGAAGCGGCGATCCGCTTGATCTTTTCGACCAGTCGGTCCGCTGCAACGACGTCCACTCCGGATTTTCGATAGGTGAGCGATGGCACGAGCGCCCGCTATCCGAGCGGTTTCAGGATGTCAACGATTCCGCTCACGCGTCGGCGTGCGAGCACGGCTGCGCGCCCGGACGGTGGCGGACGCTCGGCGAAGTGTACCAAGTCCCAACCCACGAAGACCTTCTCTAATTCTCCATAGCGGAGTCTGAACTCCGCGGAGCGCGGACCGGCGCGGTCGGCCACGGCGTCGCCCGCGAACGTATCCAGCAAGAAGAACCCGCCCGGTCTCACGCTCGCGAGGAGGAAGGGCAGCGCGCGTCGATCCAAGAAGTCGATCTGAACGACGACGTCGAAGCTCGCTCGAGCGAACGGCCAGGCATCGGCGTCGACTTGGACCCGACTCAATGACGGGCTGGGCGATCTCGTCATGTGTAGCGCAAAGCGCGAGATATCCGCAGCGACTACTCGGTAGCCGAGCTCCAAGAGCGCGAGGGTGTTGCGACCGCGACCGCACGCGAAGTCTAGTGCGACGTCGCGAATCGAGCCGCAACTCGCGCGCGGTATCCATCCGATCCGCTCTGATGGCTGCGACGCACGCTCGGACGACTCAGAGGAGGCATGCTTACGGTCCCATCTTTCTCTGTCGCTTCGACTCATGGTGTCGCTCCCCGGTCCGAATCGTCGTCCCGCTCCGTCGAGAGAAGCACGGCTGCGGCACGCACGCGCACGCCTGCGGCTTCGAGCACGCGGCGGGCCGACGTCAGCGTCGTTCCCGTGGTGCAGACGTCGTCTACGAGAAGGACGACGGAGCCACCGGCGAGCGGACGGTGAATGCGAAAGCGATCGGGCGATGCCGCACGCCTCGCTGCGCGTGAGAGGCGCGCGCGCGACGGAACGTCCGCGGCACAAGTGAGAGCGTCCGGCTCGACGCGTGCCCCGTTGGTGAGCGCGATCGCTCGAGCCAGCCAAGCGGCTTGATTGAACCCACGCTCGCGCAAACGGCGAGCGTGGAGCGGAACGGGAACGATGAGTGCGCCAGACGCAGCGTCGAGAGGTCCGCATTCCCGGACGGCGCGAACGAGCGCGCGGCCGGCAGCTCGATCCCCTCCGTACTTGAATCGCATCAAAGCCATCGCCCCCGGGCTCGGATGGTCACCACCCGGTCCTCGATAGAGCCCCAGCGAGTAGACCAAGAGCGGATCGGTCTTCGCGTCGATTTCCCGCACCCGCCAACGGCCAACGATGGCGGAGGCCGAACGGCACGGCTCACACAGATGGCTCGACGTCGTTTGCCGTTCGCATGCAGGGCAGCTGTTGTGCCGTCGCCACTCGAACGCTGTTCTCAAGCTGCCGACGAGCCATTGTCGCCTTCCGTGTGCCACCCCCTCTTCTGGTGCGCGTCGTCGGGAAGGTTCAATGCATTTCCTCGCATGAGCTGCGGTGCTGACAGTCGGCCGACAAGGTTGACGGTAGGGGGCATTTATACTACGAATTCCGCTGCTGTAGCAGGCGGCCTGGAAGTGTCTAGAGGTACCGGCGCAGAGGAGGAGGGGACCGGAGGAGAGCCGCAGATCGGACTGCCCACGGGCGACGCGATTGTCGAAGTCGCGGAGGTCGAGCAGGGGCTGGTGGATCTGGCTGACGAGATGGGTGAGCTGATCGAGCGCGCACCGGCGGCTGAGCGAGAAGCCTTGCATGACTACGCGGTCAGCTTGGTTCGTGAGAAACTTCCCGCAGCGTCCCGTGAGTCACGAGGCCGGTCCGAGACGACTTCCGCCCCGGGGGGCGATCGTTCCGAGAGTGCGGGCGTACACCTGATCGGCTACGGGTTGTTGCTCCTTCCAGTCGCATTCTTGATGATGCTCGTGTTCGCACCGCTCGGAACCATTTTGCTCGCTGTGGGGCTGAGCTTGTCCGCCATCGGGTTGGCTGCAGGGCTGCTCAGGCGCCTGCGAGCGGCATGAGTTCGGCCTCGCGGCGACGAAGAAGTAGGAAAGACGAATGGCAGATGTCGCCGGAACTCAATCTTCAGTAGCTAGCGAAACGACTCAAGCACCGGCAGCGGCGTCGCTATGGTCCCGACGAGATTTCTTCGGGCGCCTCGGATGGACGGGCTTCTGTGTCGTGGCTCTCAGCGGGCTCTTGGCCGCCATGCGGTCCGCGTTCCCGCGGGTCTTGTTCGCGCCGGACACCACGTTCAAGGCAGGGCTCCTTGAGGACTTCGTCATCGGCGAGGTCAACGAGAAGTTCAAGAGCGACTTTCGAGTGTGGATCGTGCGAGAGCGCGAAGGGTTTTACGCTCTATACGCGAAATGCACCCATCTCGGGTGTACCCCGAGGTGGCTGAGAGCGGAAAACAAGTTCAAGTGCCCTTGTCATGGAAGCGGCTTTTACCAATCGGGAGTGAACTTCGAAGGGCCCGCTCCGCGGCCGCTCGAGCGGGTGCGAGTGGCGCGTGCCGACGACGGTCAACTCGTGGTCGACGTCGGTGTCAAGTATCGACAGGAGAACGGCGACTGGGACAAACCGGGCGCTTATCTCCGTACGTGACGAGACCATACCAACCCATCACATGACCGGAGTTCCAACGCGATGACGAACTGGGAGCGTCTGAAACAGCAGATCGTCGAGAGCCCCGTGTGGCGCTCGATGTTCCGTCACGGCTACGAAGACACGCCACGGAACCGAATTTTGGCGGTGTCCGGGAATGTCTGGCTGCACCTGCATCCGTCGAAGGTTCGTAAGCACGGGGTAAGACTCAAGTTCACCTGGTGCATGGGTGGCATCACCTTTTTGATGTTCCTCATCACGATCGTCACGGGCATCTATCTCATGTTCTACTATCGTCCGGTCGCCGAGTACGCGTACGCGGATATGAAGTATCTCGAGTTCGACATGCCCTTCGGGATGTTAATGCGCAACATGCACCGCTGGGCAGCGCACGCGATGGTCATCGCGGTTTGGTTGCACATGTTTCGCGTTTTCATGACGGGATCGTACAAGCCGCCTCGCGAGTTCAATTGGATAGTCGGCGTCGTTCTTTTGGTGTTGACGTTGTTGCTGAGTTTTACCGGGTACTTGCTGCCTTGGGATCAGCTCTCGATTTGGGCCGTTACCGTCGGTTCGAACATGGCTCGCGCGACCCCGCTGCTCGGGCATGAAGGTCCATTTCGCGAGTTCGTCGGCGTCAATGCGGTCTACGACGCACGTGCGTTCCTATTCGGTGGCGGCGAGATCGGACCGCACACCTTGCTGCGATTCTACATTCTGCATTGCATCTTCTTTCCGCTGCTGACGACCGTGTTTCTCATCGTTCATTTTTGGCGGATCCGGCGTGACGGGCTTTCGGGGCCGCCGCTGTGACCGGCGGAGGACGCTGATCATGGCTGAAGCGAAGGTTGCGACGCCGGCGACCACGGCGCGGCGGGCAAAAGCGAAAGCTGCCGGCCCGAGCGACGACAAGATCTACACGTGGCCTCATTTGGTTCGCGTGGAGTTCATCTGCACGTTGCTCGTGATCGCCGGTATGCTCGTGTGGTCGTTGCTCGTCGATGCACCGCTCGAAGAGCCTGCAGCGCCAACTCGCACGCCGAACCCATCGAAGGCGCCGTGGTATTTCCTCGGACTGCAAGAGATCCTCGTCTACTTCGATCCCTGGCACGCTGGTGTCGTTCTTCCGTCGCTCATCATCGTCGGACTGATGGTTTTGCCTTTCGTGGACACCAACCTGAAAGGCAACGGCTACTTCACGTTTACTGAGAGGAAATACGAGATCACGACTTTCTTCGTCGGTTTCCACATCATGTGGATCGTGCTCATCGTCGTCGGCACGTTTCTCCGCGGGCCCGGCTGGAACTGGTTTTGGCCCTGGGAGCCATGGGACACCCACAAGGTCGTCGCGATGAACAACGTGGATCTGCCGTACCTTCTCGGTTTCCGGGACTATTGGGCCCAAGCCGCGGTCGGGTTGGTGATGATTCTTGGCTACTTCGTCGTTGGCACCGTCGCGATGTATGCGTGGATCGTGCGACTGAAGGGAAAGGACTGGATGCAGCGTTGGGGTGCCGCGCGTTTCGGCATCGTGTCGTTCCTTTTTCTGAACATGATCGCGGTCATCATCAAGATGGGGCTGCGTTTGGGGATGAACGTCAAGTACATCCTCGTGACGCCCTGGATCAACGTTTGACGCGAACCGAGGGGCTCGCGTACGCATCTCAAGGTAGGCCTCGAGCGATGACGTTCTACGTGGCAAAGGGTCTACAACTCGGCGGGCTGATCGGAATGCCGGTCGCCTTGTACGCAGGCATGGCTCAAGAGTCCGGACTGACGAGGGAGATCAGTCTTGCTCTCCTCGCCGCGCTGCTCTTCTATGCTGGACGACTTCTGGAGGGGCGCTGAGCGCGGCTCGTGCCGCCGAATCGCGGAGAGTGACGATGGCCGACCTGCTACAGAGCGAGGAGAAACGATCCTACGCAGCCGTATTTCTGCTCGCGGTAGCTTTGCTGTTCGCGTGCACAGTCTGGGCCATCTGGCAGGACTCCTTCTCCAGGCACTTGTGGAAGAAGTACAAGACCGACTTCTATCGCCTGGCGACCGCTAAATACTTGGGCGAGCTGGAAGCCGAGGACGCGCGACTGGCTGCGATTCCGGAGTACGTCACTCTCGAGAAGGAGTACGCGGAAACGGAAGCACTATTGAACGGCTCCGGGCCGGACGCGTTAAAGCTCCGCGATCTGAGGCGCGACCTGGAAGCTGCCGAAATCACGGTGGTGGAACGCGATTTGGACGTTCGCATCGTGAAGGGCCAGATCGAGCAATCGTGGTACGAGCTCGAACACGCCCAACACTCGGGTGAGAGCGGAACAGCCGAACGCGCGCATCTAGACGCACTTCTTGCCGAACAGATCGAGGCGACGAGCGCATATGCCGGGGCCGAGAAGGCCAAAGGGGATGTTAAGTCGCAGATCGGAGCCGTGGATGGCAAGCTCGCTGACGTGGGCGACCAGCTACGAAAGCACAGAACTGCGAAAGAAGATTTACTGCTCAAGCTCGACGGGGTTTCGCTCAACGTGTTCGGCCGGCGCGTGCCGCACGTGCCCACGGTCGAGCAGACGTTCTTGGCAGATTTCGAGCGGAACAACTTCGAGAATTGGGTCGGTCGTGTCGAGCGATGCGTGAATTGTCACGTAGCGATCGATCGAGAGGGCTTCGAGGATGAGGAGAATCCGCTGAAGACCCATCCGAACCGGAAGTACTACATCGGAAACCATGAAACGAAGAAGTTTGGGTGCACGCCTTGTCACGGGGGGCAAGGTGCCGCGATCAACTCGGTCGAGCAGGCGCACGGCAAAGTGATGTTTTGGGAGGATCCACTTCTCGACACGAAAGACAAAGTGCAAGCGAAGTGCCTGAGCTGCCACGCGACGGCAGACGGCATGGAGGGAACGGCGACCATCGCTCGTGGAGATTGGCTCTTCCAACAGATGGGTTGCAACGGGTGTCATCTCATCCAGGGCTACGAGCATCTTCCGAAAGCCGGGCCGTCGCTTCAGCGTGTGGCTGCCAAGTTGAGCCCCGAATGGATGGTCGACTGGATCGAGAACCCGAAGGCGTTTCGACCACGAACCCGCATGCCTCATTTCTTCCTGACGCGAGATGAATCGATCGACATCGCGGCGTATTTGTTGGCCGCTTCGGTCGACGATTCGAGGGCTTGGCTAGACGGTCACCCGGAGCCGGATGGCTCGAACGCGCATTCGGCTTCGCTCGCCGAAGAAGGAAAAAAGATTGCCGAGTCGGTGGGGTGTCTCGGATGTCACGGGTTCGACGGCGACGCATTCGCGAGTCAGGTTTCGATAGGAAAGGATACGGCACCGAATCTCGCGCGGATCGGAGAGAAAGCGAATGCGCGATGGCTCTACCACTGGATATCGGACCCGCGATCGTACTCTGATTCGTCTCGCATGCCGCGCTTGCGGCTCAGCGACGAAGAAGCAGGTGCGATCACGGCGTATCTCCTGACGCTCCGTCAGGAGGCCACGCCGGTTGTCGATCCCGAGTTGCGCCAACGGCTCGCGCGCAAAGAAAGCATCGACAACGGCGCCAAGCTCATTCGTCGTTACGGCTGCTTCGGGTGTCACACGATCAACGGGATGGAAGCGGAATCGCGTGTCAGTGTGGAGCTGTCGTCATTCGGCGCGAAGCACCTCGAAGAACTGTTCTTCGGTGATCGGTTGGATGTTCCGCAGACGTGGGACGATTGGACGATCACCAAACTCCTCACTCCGCGCACGTACGCGACCGCACGAATTGAACAGCTGATGCCCGAGTTCGGGTTCGACCCGGCGGACGCACGCGCCCTGACAGTCTTTTTGTCCAGCCGGACCGGCCACGCGATCAACGCGAAGTATCGGCCGGGAGACGGAGACATGGAGCCGACTCTCAAGAAAGGCAGGGAGTTGGTCGGGTACTACAACTGCGCGGGGTGCCACAGCTTCGACGGGAAGGAAGGGGCGATCCGCAAGTACTACCAGGGTGACGAAGCAGAGAATGCCCCACCGATCCTCGTAAAAGAGGGAATGAAGCTCCAGCCGGAGTGGTTCTTCGACTTCTTGAAGCGACCGATGCGTTTGCGACCGTGGCTGAACGTCAGGATGCCGACGTTCGACATGAAGGACGAAGAAACAAGCGCGATCGTGGACTACTTCGCAGCGCTCGACGGCTTTCATCTCGGCCCCGTCGTTATCGAGTCTAGGGGAGAGGCGCACGCCCCGCGGGCCGCGTTCCACGCCGCTGCAGCAGTCAGCGACGCACCTCTCGACTGCGCAACCTGCCATCCAGCCGGAGGTGGAAAGCCTTCCGACACTCACTACTCGGTCAGTCGAAAACCGCTGACGGCCATTGAGATCGAAGCGTGGCTCACTCAGAACGCCGGCGGTGGGGACGGTGGAGCGCAAGACGCGCCTGATTCCGCTCGCGCGCTCGCCGAATTCATCGGGGGCGCCGCAGGAAACTAGCCAGCGGCGTACGAGTCGTGCCGAGTGAGGAACGCTCGAACGATTTCCACGAATCGATCGCCAAGCTCCAGGTGAGCGTTGTGCCCGACGTGCGGCTCCAGCAGGAGCGTCGCGTTCGGCAACGCGCGGCTCAGAAGCACCGAGCCGCCGGGGCTCGTCAGTCGGTCTTCCTGGCCTTGCATGACGAGAACCGGATTCTCGACGGACGCGAGTAGCGGACCGTAGTCGTAGCTGCTCGCCGCACGGGCTTGTGCCGCGTACACGGCCGGCGAGGTTGACGCCGCGATGCGTGCCTGCGACGCAACGACCTCGGCGTTCTGAGCCGCGAAAGCCTCGGAAAAGCTTCTTTGCCCCCCGGCGTCGCTGAGCCCACGCTTCTCGACCACATCCGCGAGTCGTCGCCAGCTCTCCGCGGCTTTCGCTCCTACTTTGCTCGAGGTGCTCAAGAGTACGGCTGCCCGGCAGACGGACGGGCGCCGCACGAGCATCTCTTGGGCGATGACCCCCCCGAGTGAGTGCCCCAGAAGGTGACACGCCGTGCCCCAAACGGCCTCGACCGCGGCCACGCAGTCGTTGGCGAGTCGATCAATCGTGATGGGCTCGACCCCGGGCTCCGACCGCCCGCAGCCGCGGAGATGAATGGCGCCTACACGGCGATCGGCTGCGAACTGCTCGGGGAGGCGCCCCCAACTTTCTCCGCTTCCACCGAGGCCGTGCACGAGAAGGAGGGGAGGTCGTTTCGGCTCGTCACCGAACACGTCGATGTGAATCTTGGCGTCCGCTATCTCGACGATCATCGCAAGGGGGCCGAAACCTGTAACGACGCCACGTCGCTGCAGCAAACGCTGCCCCCGGTGCACGACGCAGCGCGCGGCCTCTTGACGCTTTGGCGGAAGCGAGTCAGCGTTTTGCTTGGGACGATCGGCCTTCACGCAACGCGATCGCGATCAGGCAAGGCCCGATGAGCGCAGCAAAATTCACATTCTTGGCGTCGACGGCGGTACGGGCTGTAGACCGAATTCCCGCGGTGTTCTGGGCCGCTTGGATTCTCGGTGTGCTTCTTGGAACAGCCGTTCTGGCTTTCCGCGTGAATGTTCCAGTCTAAGCACTCTGGCTGGGCGATCTCACCTCGTCACTCCGTTTCGCGTCTGTCGTCCGCGCTTTCTGCACTTGGCAATTTGATCACGATGTCATCCGCTCGCGCGCAGCCGCAACCGATAGCCGGTTGATCGCCAGAACAGCTGCTTTCGCGAAAGTCGACGTCGATGTCTTCGATTTCCACGCGACGACCGCCACTCACGTCGTCTAGGTCGTTTCCCGCGAGAAGCACTGCACACTCGTCTCCTGCATCGATCGTTCCGTCCGGATCCGGCGCGTCGAGCAACAAAATCACGGTGAGATCCCCGCGGGAGATGCGGTCGAGTGAAAATTCGTCGTCTTCCACGACAACCGCGTCCGCATCTTTGAAATCGTCGAAAGGCGGACCGTCCGCTAGATCCGCGGAAACGAGCTCGGTGTACACGAAGACTACGACGTCTCGAACCGCGTTCGGCGGCGCGACGGTATCGATGTTGCCCGCGACGGAGACGGTGCGGTCATCGTCATCGTCGTTATCGTTGTCGCAATCACCACCGAAGCAGACGCTTCCCGAGCCGCAACCGGACGCGAGGTAAGCAGAAATCAACAGCGCAACGAGTCGCGTGGTCATGGTCGAGGCCCTTGGACTTGGCTGTTCAAGCCGTCGCTTCTCTCGGCGATCACATAGCGCGGGCGTTGCTTCACCTCTTCGTAGATTCTTCCGACGTACTCGCTGAGAATGCCCAGACTTAGGAGTTGCGCGCCACTAAAGACTAGCATCACTCCGATCAGCGACGCCCAGCCGGAGACCGCTTGATCCGAAAACAAGCGAACCCAGAGCGTGTAACCGCCATAGACGACGCCGAGCACGACGGTAGCCGCGCCGACTAGCGAAATCAGGCGCAAAGGCACGATCGAAAAGGAGAACACGCCGTCGAGTGCGAATCGAAGCATGCGCGCGAAGACATAGCTCGTGCTGCCCGCGTACCGCTCGGCAGCCTCGTACGGCACCGCCTTTCGTTGAAAACCCAACCACGGTACCAGTCCACGCACGAACACGAACTGCTCGCGGCACGCCCGAAGCGCGTCTGCTACGCGGCGATCGATGAGACGAAAATCCGCGCCCCCCGTGGGCACATCGACGCCGGTAAGTTTGCGCATCAGCCAGTAGAAAACGCGAGACCAAAACTCCTTCATGGCGTGTCCGCGATTGCTGACACGTACGGTGTATACGACGTCGAAGCCTCGAAGCCACTCTGCGAAGAGTGCTGGAATGAGCTCCGGTGGGTGTTGCAAGTCGCCGTCGAGCGTCACGATTGCATCGCCGGCGGCATGGTCGATTCCCGCGGCGAGCGCGAATTGGTGGCCGAAATTGCGGGCGAACGAGAGGTAACGGATTCTCGGATTCGCTTGGGCGAGAACGCGCAAGCGATCGAGACTGCCGTCACGACTTCCGTCGTCAACGAAGACGATCTCGTAGTCCGCGACCTCGAGTGCGGGCACCACCGCAACAAGGCGGCGGACCATCTCTTCGAGGCAATCTTGTTCGTTGTAGACCGGAACGACGATCGAAAGCAGAGGGGAAGAAGAGCGGTTGCTGCCCCTGCGTCCCTTCTCCGCGATCATCCTTAGAACCGCGCGAGCTTTGGCGAACGCGCGCGCTAATGTACAACTCGAGGGTGGCCAAGTCTAGCTGGCACGGTCGCCCGATCGACTGCTCGCGGCGCGCACGATGAAGATCCTCCTCCGCGTCGTGGCGCCGAGCCTCGTAGCGCTCGCGTTCGCCATGCTGGCGCGAGCCCCGCACGAAAAACTTGTCGTGCTGATCACGGACGGAGCACGCCTCGACTTCGTGCGCAGTCTTTCCAATGCGAATGATACGCCGTTCTGGGCTGCTGTCGCGACGAGCACTCTGACCGGCGAGCTGGTGGCATCGGGCGATGTCCGATCGTTCGACTCGGTCGTTGCAAGGATCGTAGGGCACGAGAGCGTGAGCATGACGTTGACCGGCGATGGTGGCACCCCGCTTTGGTCGGTACTGGCTCGGAGTGCGCGCGCGTCCATCATCGTCGGTGTCGTGGGTACGGACAGCTCCCAAACCAATGGCTCCGCAATCGTTTTGCCCGGACCGAACCCAGCGAAAGGATTTCTCGGCTCCAACTTGGGATTGACGACGAGCATCGACCGGCTCGCGCGCGGAGACGCGCCGTGGCCGTACTCGGTCGCGGCCGCGGAGCTCACAGCAGCTCGTTCGGAAGTATCCATCGGAGGAGCGAGCTCGTGGGTCGAGTTGTCGGCTCCGGACAAAACCTCGCGACACCCGAGGAGCGGGCTCGTGCGGGTCTACGCGCTGGACGAAGAGGCGGTGTATGTCACCCCCGTGTACACGCGCTATACGGCGCCCTCGGGATCGACCGCGGAGCCCTATGTCGCAGACGACCCGAGCGTCGTCGTGGTTTCGTCACGTGCCAACGAGGTTCTGCCGCGTCACGCGTCGGATTTGGCGCGGACCCGCGTTGAGCTAGCGAGCGAGCTTGCCGCGGAACGAAGATGGGATCTTCTCGTATACGTGGACCGGCGAATCGCGATTTCCGACGGAATCGAGCGTGCTTCGTCGAGAGACCCGGCAGCGCAGCACTCGGTTGTCTCGCCGACAGCGAGTTCGGCAATTCTCGGTGCAGCGGCCTACATGGACGTCGATCGCTCGATGTCGGACATATTGGAGGTCGCAGGCCCGAGCGCTGTCGTTTTGGTGGTCGGCGTTCATGATGAGCCGACACAAGCGGAGGTGGTTGGCTGGTATGCCATCGCGTCGTCGACAACTGTTGCGGCACCTCTGCGCTCGACGGTCGACGAGCTCGGTGCGACGATCGAGTATCTGCTCGCGCTACCGCATCGTCGCCGCGCAACGCCTCTTTCATCGATTGCTGCAGCTTTTCCGACGCGACGTCTCGGCGACGCGCAGTCACCCGCGCCGACCGCGAACGATTCCGTACCGTTGAGCGCTGCGACACTCCGGAACCTGTCGGATCGATTCCCGGGGAAACTCGGCGCCGAGACGGCGACGAACGCGACCCCGTGATTCTCCGCTATCGTGTATCGGTCGTCGGACTGGACGCATCCGCCGAGAACAAAGAAGGCTCTTCCCGCTGAAGTCGCTTGTTCAGAGGGGATTCGGCGAAATCCTCGGATAGCAACACCGCGTACTCGCGCGCCCGCTCTTCGGCGTCAAGCGCACGCCATGATTTCGCGAGATGGAACAAGGTTGCGGCGCCGTAGTCCACGTTCGGGAACTGGAAGCGAAGCCGTTCGAGGACCTCGACAGCGGACGCGTGTTGGCCGACGTCGCCATAGCTCACGCCGAGCTGATGCAGCGCAGTCGCTTGCTTGAACGTGTCTCGATCCACTGACGTCCACGCTTCGAGCCGGCGAATCGCTTCTGGGAAGTCACGGTCGCGGTAGGCCGCCTGCGCTTCTTGGTACGTCCGGTCGGGCTCTCGCAAGGCCCACCGCGTGTACCCGCCGGTTCCGATCAGCACCAGCACGACGATCGTGGACGCGAGCACATAGTGCCGCTCGAGCACCCGCAGCATCGGCCCGGCTGTGGTTGCCATGCCCGTCGTCAGCGCATCTCGCGATCGGCGCGACACGACCGAGAGCAAAAGCAGCGACAGACCCACGGCGCTGAGCCCAACCCCCGCGCGATCCAGCAAGGTGCGCTCGTATGTGATCTCGACGTGGCGGGCGCGAGGGTAAGCGATCATGAACCCGGGTGAGACGGGAAACAGGCGAGCCGTATCGCCGGCCGACCAGCGCGGAAAGTACGAAACTTTGACGATGTGCGGTCGATCGGGGCACGTGGTGTCGAACGTGATGCGATAGTTCTCGAGCCGACTCGTGACGTCACAATCACCTTCGAGTGGGACTTTTGGAAGACGCGCGATCGTTTCGGTGCGAAGCGAAAACTCGCGCGCCTCATCGGGGTGGATGAGCGCATTCGGTATCAGTGGAACGTCGAGTAGCTCGGCGTGCTTGTACCAGCGGTAGAACGCGAGCTTCCAGTCGTCGCCTTCGTACAGTACGGGCTGATTCGTCGCGGGCACGACATACCGTGGATCCGGTTCGCGCAACGCGAACACGGCATAGGCACCGGACGCAAAAGTGCGCTCGAAGTCAGCGCTTGCCGAGTACGCGGCTTTCGCTTTCTCGGAGACGGCGACGATGTGCGACACGTTGAAAAGCCGCATGTGCGGTGCAGCTCGCGCCGGGTCGAGGCGAGCGTACGTGAACTGCGGAAAGGGCCCGGATGCGCGTTCCGACGCTTCGGATTGGAGGTAGAAAATGAAAGGCGAGCTCTGCGAAGCTTGGTGGAACACACCCTCGAGTGTCGATCGCCCGGAGAACAACGGCAGGTTCTCGAATGCGCGCGAGCTCCCGAAACGGTTGTGGGCCTCCGAGTGCTCGAACATCACACGCGGATCGTTCATGTCCCCCGCGAGGTGCTCGTTGATCGCGTTGAAAAGAGGCCAGGTCGGTTTTCCCTCGTACCCGGAATAGTTCCACTTCAGCCACGAGGGGATGTAGCCGATATGCTCGTGCCCCCAAGTCAGCGCCACGGCTACCACGCACGCGGCGTATAACAATGGGTAGTGGAGTCTACTGCCGATCCACGCGAGGAAATCGGCCGCCAGCAGACAGGTGAAGAGCTGAGCCACCGGAATGAATCGGATGTCGGGGAACCCGAGTGCCGGCACGACGAAGTACAGCAAAACGCCGCCAGCAATGTTGAACAGCAGGAGTCCGGCGCGCTCGATCTCGAAGCGCTTCACGGTGGTCAGCATCGCGAGACAATTGAGCGCCGCTAGCACTGCCGGAGGCCAAAGCGCTTCAGGCAAAACCTCCTTCCAGTCCTTGATCTGCCAAATCATGCTCCACTCGGTCGTGAACACGAGTCGACTTGGCAACGGAAGCCCCCAGAAACAGAGCAGAAGGAACGCCACGAAATAGGTGACGAGGACCGGGGGCGCTTGACGGGATACCGTGCGTGACGGCCGTAAGAAAAAGAGCGTGTACCAAGCCGCGGTGAAGAAGGCGAAAGTGTGGCAGAGGCCGATCACCGCGAGCAGCAACGCCGCGAGGGGCCAGGATCGTGTTCCGGCGACGACTCCGTGAAGGGTGCCGAGAAATACCAGCGAGAGCGAAAGCCCGATAGCGTGGCAGAACTCTCCGGCGAGCACGCTCGGGATGTTTCCGCCCCACATCGAGTTGCCCTGCTGTAGTAGGAAGGGCAACGTCGCCGCTGCCGCAATTGCTGCCGCGGCTGCGCCGTATCCGAGTCGTCTAAATAGGTAGGCCGCGGCGATCGGCAATGTCGTCGGACCGAGTAGTGTCACGAGTTTGAAAGCGACCTGCATCGGCACGAGGTGTCCGAGAAGCGCGATAGCGGCGAAAGGCAGAGTCGAATAAAAGTGAAGAACGGGAAACCCTGCGTAGTTCCCCATCGTCCACCCGGTGATTTGACCGCGGGGAAGCATTTCTTCCGCCATCAATCGGGTGGGATAGAAAAGCGACGCCATGTCGCCTCCGGCCGTGACCGTAGAAGCCAGAAGCTCCTTCCACGGGTAGTACACCATCAGGAACGCACTCGACGCCATCGCGAGCACGAGGCCCAACACGACGCTGGCGATTGTGTGGCGATTGTCCGTGCCGAATGATTGCGAGCGCACGCGGGTGTACGACTCGAGCGCCACGAGCGTGACGAGAAACACCCCGATGACGGCGAGAAAATCTCGCGTTTCAAGGCGATCGGCGACCGCCAAGGCACGAACCGTGCCTCGAATCAGATCCGTTTGCGCTGGGGTCTCATCCAGCGAACGAACGAGCGCGAAGACCGCGGCGGAGTTCCCAGTGAGTAGCGACACGTTCTGAACGGAGAAGGGGAGCTCCAGCACGCCGCCGTCGCCGGATGTCTCGATCTCCTGGCGATCCGGGCTCATACGAACGCCGCGCGGCGCTACAAGCCTGACTTCATAGCGACGACCACGATCGTCCGGCGTACGAAGGACGACGCGGCCTTCGACTGCACCGGATGCGCCGAGCGCTGGCGCCATCAAGGTGCCCGTAACCGGCCGACGACGGGTCGCAGAAACGTCGAACGGTGTCGCGGCAAGCACTTCGAACGGGTATCCGTTGGTGTCTTCGTACTGAACCCGACTGACCAGGATGTAACTTCCAGGAGCGAGATCTTCTTTCTGCACATCGATCTCGAAGCGTTGGGAAGCACTCGCCGAGATCTCGCGAGCGGCGGGCGCCTGAACCGAGCGATCGCCGAGCAACGCGATCGGGGTCACGTCGATCGCTGCCTCGTCGCCAGTGTTCACGAGTTCGATCGCTACCCGCACTCCCGGCCCGGTAGTTACGCTTGCCGTAATCTTGAACCCGATGGTTCCGGCGGTTGCTGCGGGAGCGAACGCGAGCGACGTGACGAGCAAGACTGTCGCGAAGGTCGAGCACATAGCTCGGGCGCCTCTCGGCGACGCAGAACCTAACATGTCAGCCCGCCACGACGTCGTATTGTTCTTGGTGGTACTTCTCTGCGACTTTCAGGGTGATGGAGCGTCCTGTCCGCTTCTGCAGTCCTCGAATCGAGTCTTCTTCATCGTTGTAGAGATACCCGATCACGTCACGGTTGGCGCGTACAGTGATGCGCCGACTGTCCCCATTCGACCGCGCAGCTTCTCGCTGGATCTTCCGGAGAATCTCTTGCCCGATCGTCGAGACCGACTTGATCCGGCCACGACCGCCGCAGTAGGAACAAGGGCTGGACACAAGCCGCTCCAGATTTTCGCGAGTCCGCTTTCGAGTCATTTCCACGAGGCCGAGCTCGGAGATCCGCAAGATCGTCGTTCGGGCTTTGTCTCGGGAGAGCGCATCCTCGAGCGTTTCCATGACGCGCCGTCGATTGCCGGCGTCTTCCATGTCGATCAAGTCGAGGATGATGATTCCCCCGATGTTCCGCATTCGGAGCTGGCTGACGATCTCGACGACGGCCTCGAGATTCGTTTGGAGGACGGTCTCTTCCTGATTCCTACTGCCGACGAAGCGCCCCGTGTTGACGTCGACCATCGTCAGCGCTTCACCCTGGTCGATCACGAGGTACCCGCCTGATTTCAGCCACACCTTTGAGTCGGTCGCACGACTGACCTGGTCCTCGACACCGTACCGATCGAAGATCGGCTCGAGTTCCTCGTAAAACTTCACCGCACGAGCCTTTGCAGGCATGAAATCTTCGACGAAACCGCGCGTGCGGCGATGGTCCTCACCGGAATCGACCACGATCTCATCGACCTGCTGCGACAACATGTCGCGAACGCTCCTGAGCACCACGTCGAGGTCGCTATGCAGCAGGGCTGCGGCCGGCGAGCGAGACGCTTTTTGGCGGACATCGGCCCACAGCTTTTGAAGGGTCCGAATATCGTCGGCGACTTCCTCACGCGTTCGCCCTTGGCAGGACGTGCGCACGATCAGTCCACCTTCGGCCGGCCTCGCGGCATTCACGATGTCCCTCAGGCGCCGCCGTTCGCGCTCGTCCCCGATCCTTCGCGAGATGCCGAGGTGGCGCCCCGTGGGCGTGTAGACGACGTACTTGCCGGGCAGGGAAACGTACGATGTAATTCTCGCGCCCTTTGATCCCATCGGCTCTTTCGCCATCTGAACGATCAATTCGTCGCCTTTCTTTACCCTCTGCTCGATCGGGGCGCTGTCCGAGGACGGCGCACGATCTTCCATTTCCGCGTCCTCATCGTCGTCGCGATGGTTGCCGACGACGTCCGACGCATGGAGGAACCCCGCTTTGTCGAGGCCGATGTCTACGAAAGCAGCTTGCATCCCAGGCAACACGCGCAAGACACGCCCCTTGTAGATATTGCCGGCCACTGCCTCGTCGCTGGATCGCTCGAGGTGCAGTTCGGCCAGCACTCCGTTTTCGAGGAGCGCGACACGCACGAGATTCTGCGTGGAGTTGACGATGATCTGTTTTCGCAAGTGGTTCGTACCTGCCGGAAGGAGGGGCCGCGCGACCGCCCGTGAGTCGCCTCGACGTCTCGCGACCGAATTGCTCTCGCTCTCGTCGACGACGGAGCAGAGTAGAGAACCTACCACACCGAAGTGGTGGCGCAACAAAAACTACTGCCTTAACGCACCTTTACCTTGACAGCTCTCAGGGGGCTGATAGCCTCGACCCCCGGTGTGTCAACGGCTGCGCTCGTAGTTGCGGATCTCGGCGGAAAGTCACTCGTCCTGAATCGGTCCTATTTGCCGGTTCACGTCACGACCGTGAGGCGAGCGCTATCGCTCTTGTATAGAGGCGTTGCGAAGGCTGTAGACGAACAATATCGGACGTTCGACTTTCGGGACTGGAGCGAGCTGTCGACGATCGGGTGCGAGTCCGTCGGCTTGGTTTACGGGCTCGTTCGAGTTCCACGGGTGATTCTCCTGGTTTCGTTCGACCGTGTGCCCCGGCGTGAGGTCCGGTTCAGCCGACACAACATCTTCATGCGCGACGGCAACGCTTGCCAGTACTGCGGGGTCCGGAAAGTGCGAAGCGACCTGAATTTGGACCATGTGGTTCCGCGCTCTCGCGGCGGGCTCACGACCTGGGAAAACATCGTTTGCGCTTGCTTGGAGTGCAATCGCTTGAAGGGGGGGCGCTCTCCGGAAGAGGCGGGCCTGCGGCTGCGCCGGAAGCCTAGAAGGCCGTCTTGGACCCCGTTCGTCGCCCGTAACATGGCGGGAACGTGTTACCGAGAATGGCGTCCTTTCCTTGGCGGTATCGACGCCGCGTACTGGAACGTGGAGTTGGACCGGTAGACGAGACACGGCCGTGTGCCACTCTCACTTGACTCTCCGAAAAAACGCGTGGGATAGTCGACGCGCTACTGCTCTTTCCGCGGGCCGCGTGGAGTGCAGGTGGGGTTGAGGTGAGGATCAAGCGGCTACAGCTCATCGGCTTCAAGTCGTGCATGGAAAGCACGGTGCTGGACTTCCCTCGCGGGGTAACCGGCATCGTTGGACCGAATGGCTGCGGGAAGTCGAACATTGTCGACGCTTTGCGGTGGGTGTTGGGCGAACAGAGCGCCAAGCATCTCCGCGGCCAGTCGATGGATGACGTCATCTTCGCCGGCAACGAGCGTTACGCTCCGCTCGGTTTCGCTGAGGTTTCCATCACTCTGGACACCGACGGGGCATTGCCGACGATCGCCGAGCCCGAATCAGGAGACGAGCACGCGTCGGCCATCTTGGCCGCCTTGAAAGACGCCCCAGAAATCGAAGTCACGCGACGCCTCTTTCGCTCAGGAGAGTCCGAGTATCTCATCAACGGTCGCGCGTGTCGCCTTCGTGACATCACGGAGCTCTTCCTCGGCACGGGGGTTGGAACCAAAGCGTACTCCATCATCGAGCAAGGGCGGGTCGGACAGATCGTAAATGCCAAGCCGGATGAAATCCGCCTGTTCATCGAAGAGGCAGCCGGTACGACGTTGTATCGATCCAGGAAGCTCGCCGCCGAGCGTAAAATCGAGCGTACGAAAAGTAATCTTCTTCGAGTCAGCGACATCGTGTCGGAGCTCGACAGGCAGGCGGCGTCACTGCGACGGCAAGTTCGCGGAGCGGTTCGCTACGGTGAACTGAAGGCGGAGGAGCTTTCTCTCGATCGAGCACTCGCACGCGTTCGGTTCAGCGCGCTCCACGAGCGTCGACAGGAGCTGGACGGCCAATTGGAAGCGCTTCGATCGCGGGAACATGTCGCTCGGGAGGCTGCGCGCACCGTGCTCGGCTCCAGGGATGTCGTTCGTCAACGACAGGCGAGCGGCGCACAGGAATCGGACGACGCTCGACGCGAGTACTACGAAGTGCGCGGCCGGTTGACCGCGCTTGCGCAAGAGCAGCAGTTCCTCGAACAGCGAAGGACTGAGCTTTCCACCTCGCGGGATGCATCGGTTTCGGAGATGGACGCCATCGTCGCGCGCCTTTCACTGGTTCGCGATGCTAGCGCTGCCGCTGCGAACGAACGGATCGAGTGTGAGCGCGAGCGCGAGGCGCTCACCGTTGCAGCCGCATCCGAGGAAGCATGCCTCGCTGAGCGGGATATCGCGGCGGCGACCGCGGCAGCTGAGCTGGAGCGGTTCCGGACCCGGTCGTTGGCTACGCTCGCCGAGGAAGTCCGACTGGCGAACGAATCCTCTGCGCTCACCCGCCAGCGCGAAGCAATCGGCGGTCGGCTCACGCGTTTGCGTGAAGAGGAGTCGTCGCTCGGTACGCTCTCGCAGCAACTGATCGACTTGATTCAGCAGAGTCGTGGCCGCCTCGACGACATCGTGATCGAAATCGATTCCGCGACCGGTGGGAAGAATACAGCCGCCCGGAGAGTCGGCGATCTCGCGTCGAGTCGGCGCGGAGCGGAGCAAGTGGCGGAGCAACGGCGCAACGATGTGGCGTCCCTGGAGTCGCGGTACAACTCCTTGAAGGAGTTGAGCGAAGGCTTCGCGGAGTATGGAGAGGGCGTTCGCCGCTTCATGCGCAACGGTGGCCATGAGGCGAGTGGCGCTTCCGCTGTGCTGGCAGACGTAATCGACATCGACTCCGGCTTCGAGCGCGCCGTCGCAGCCGTACTGGACGATCGCTTGCAGTGTGTCGTCGTACCGACTGCCGACGACGGATTGCGTGGAGCCACGTATCTCCGTGAGACGGATGCGGGGCGAGCGAGCTTCATCCCGATGAAGCCTCCACGCGAGATCGGAGGTCGGGACGTGGAGGCCCTGCCGCCCGCAGGGTGGAGCTGGTTGCGTGAGCGCGTCCGCGTGAAGCCAGGTTACGAGGCGCCTGTCTTTTCGTTGCTGGAAGGCGTCGCGGTAGGTTCGTCGCTGGGTTCCGTCGTCTCCGAATGGCGATCGGCGGGTTGTCGCGCCACCCTTGTGACGATCGAGGGCGAGGTCCTCGAGCCAACCGGGATCGTGACCGGTGGAAGCGGGAGACCAGCGGAAGAAGGGCTCCTTGCGAGAAAGGCCGAATTGCGAGGGATTCGAATCAAGCTCGTCGACGTGGAAGTGAAGGCGAGGGAAGCTCGTGCCGCTTTCGAGCGAATCTCGCGCGAATCGGAGGAAAGCGAGAAAGTACTCGGTGAGATTGATCACCGGCTGCACGAGTTGACCGTGACTCGTGTCGGAGCGGAGGCCGAGTTGGAGCTGCAGCGCCAAAATCTCTCGCGCACCCGCGATCGCGCCGTGTCCTTGGCGACCGAGATAGACAGCTTGGTCCGCGAGGATGCTCAGATTCGAGAACAGTGCGAGGCGCTCCGCGCCCGGGCGGCTCAAGTCGCACTCGAACGGCAAGTGATCGACGACGGATCGCGCCGTCTCGAGGCCGAAAAGTGCAGCCTGGAAGAGGAGAGAGACGGAGCGCGCATGGAACTCGCCGGCGTACGGATTCGAGAAGCTGCGCTCGGCCAGAAGGTAGAGTCGGTGCTTCAGCGCTCGGAGAGCGCGATCGTGCAACAGCAAGATTTGGATCTCCGTTACCGGGTCCTTGAAGAGCGTCGGGCGCGCGACGCGATGGAGCTCGAAACGGTTTGCGCGAGACTGGGTGATCCGAGTCTGCAAATCGACCGGCTTGAGGACGACCTCAAAGCTGCGAGTTCCCGCTCCGAACGGTTGGAGGCCCTCGTTGGTGAGAGTCGCGACGCGATGACTCGACTGGAGCGCGAGCTGGACGATCTCTCTCTTAGCATCGAAGCGATTCGTGACGAGCGCTCCGGAATGGAAATCGCATTGAAGGAGTGCGAGCTTGAGCGGGCGTCGATCGATAGTGGATTGCGAGAGCGTTTAGGCATCGGCGAGGCGGATCTCGCGACGGACGGATCGACTCCGTCGATCCGTGAGGGCCGTGACGCAGCGATGCTCAGCGACGACCTCGACCGCGTGCATGCGGCGATCCGGAGACTGGGGGCGGTCAATGTCGGAGCGGTGGCTGAGTTGGAGGAAATCGACGCGAGGCTTGGCGAATTGGTCGCTCAGAGAGATGATCTGGAGCGTTCGATCGAGGACCTCCGTGGAACCATTTCACAGTTGAATCGCCTGTCGCGCCAGCGGTTCAAGGATACGTTCGACAAGGTGAACGACATCTTCCACGAGACGTTCCCTCGGTTGTTTCACGGCGGCAAAGCTTGGTTGTCCATGACGGATGAGAGCAACCTGCTTGAAACGGGTGTCGAAATTTTCGTACAGCCGCCGGGGAAAAAGTTGGGGAATATCGATCTGCTCTCCGGTGGTGAGAAGGCGCTGACGGCTGTCAGTCTGATTTTCTCGTTGTTCTTGCACAAGCCGAGCCCGTTCTGCGTCCTGGATGAAGTGGACGCGCCTCTCGATGACGCGAACATTGGCCGCTTCGCGCGAATGGTCGACGAAATGAGCGCTCGCTCGCAATTCTTGTTGATCACTCACAACAAGAAGACGATGGAGAGTTGCGACACTCTCTACGGCGTTACGATGCGCGAACCTGGTGTATCGAAGATCGTGTCAGTCGAACTCTCCCAAGGAACGGCCTAGTTCCACGCCGAACCTCGAGGTAGCCAACCGAGCCATGGCGTCGGCGGTGTTGCTGAACTGCACACAGCTGGACTTGACACTTCGGTGTCCGACTTACTAGACTCCAACCGCAAGTCGCGTCTGCAGATGGTGCGGCTAAATATATGGAATTAAAGGCATTGCGGCGCTTGGAGCAGGGAATCGAGAAGCTTCTCGATTCCCACAAGAAAGCGCTAGATCGGCAAGCGCAACTCAGCGCCGCGCTTGCCAAGACCAAGGATGATCTCGAGCGTGCGAGGGGAGAATTGGAGCGATTCCGTCGGGAGAAGACGGACACCCGCAAGCGAGTCGATGCGCTACTCAAGCGTTTCGAGGGCTTGGGGATCGATTGGGGGCGACCCGAAGCATGAAAGAAGTAACCCTCGAGATCGCTGGCCAGCGGCTTCGGGTTCGCAGCGACGACGACGAGGCGTATCTAAAGTCGCTCGCTTCGTTTGTCGACGCCAGAATGCGCGAGGCGAGTCGGGGACAGCCCGGCGTGACTACGCTGAACCTGGCGTTGACGGCTGCGCTCCTCATCGCCGACGAGCTGCACAAGCTGAACTACGGTGCTTCACAGCTCGATGTCCTAGCCGATCGCCTTTCTGCGAAGATAGAGGCTGCGCTCGACGGCGCCCGCGGCTAGCGTGTCGCGCGTGGAACGTACGGGTGCTGAGAAGGGACGGTTCTGACCTCCGGCAGACGTAGTGCGGGGGACATCTCACCGGTCGCGCGATGCGACGGCACATCGGGACCGATTCGACGGAGCTGGAGATGGCACCCTGGCGATACTTCGGGCTTGAATAGACCGTCGACACCGCACTCGTAGGGAGCTCCATTCGCGAGTGACTCTTGCCGAGAGAAAGCGTGCATTGCGGTTGACGATCGCCGAATCGGTTCAATCACTCGATCCGAAAACCCGCCTCGAAGCGGATGCTACGATCTGCTCCGCGGTCTTGGGCATGCCGGAATATCGCGCGTGCGAGCAGGTTCTCTCGTATGTCCCGCTGAAAGACGAGGTCGACGTCGCGCATATCAGCAAGTCAGCGATCGAGTCCGGAAAAGAATTGTATCTTCCCGTGGCTCTTCGCGGTCGTGACCTGGAATACCGGCGCTGGCGTCTGGGGGATGCCCTGGTCCGTGGTGAGCACGGAGTTCTAGAGCCGACGAACGGTGATCCCTTGCGAATGACGGGTGCACTCATGCTGGTGCCGGGTCGTGGCTTTTCGATGGATGGTTGGAGGCTCGGACGCGGCGGCGGCTACTACGACCGTGCACTACGTTTGCTCTCGGGGATTGGCACCACCGTTGGAGTCGCCTATCAATGCCAGGTGGTGCCTGACCTGCCGCGAGGCCCCGGAGACGAGAAGGTTGATCGAATCGTCACGGAACTCGCGCGCGAGCCGTACTTTCGCTAGAGAGTGGCCTGTACGTCGGGCCGTCGTCACAGCTGGGGCATAGTGGAATCGAAACGATCCGTAGAGGGGCAGCTCCTCGCGCTAACGCGTGGAATCGTCGACCTGATCAGCGAAGATGAGCTCGAGGCGATGCTTGGGGAGGGGCGCCCGCTACGCGTGAAGGCGGGGTTCGATCCTACGGCGGCGGACTTGCACCTCGGACATACGGTGATTCTGCAGGTACTGCGCCGGTTTCAGAAACTAGGGCATCGCGTACTTTTCTTGATCGGGGACTTTACAGCACGGATCGGTGATCCTAGCGGTCGCTCCGAGACGCGTCCGACTCTATCGGATGAAACGATTCTCGCGAACGCGCGCACGTACCAGGAGCAAGCCTTCAAGGTGCTCGATCGCGACCGAACAGAGGTGGTTTGGAACAGTGCGTGGATGGACCGACTCGCAGCTGCGGATCTCGTGAAGCTGGCAGGCGAGTGCACGGTGGCGCGGATGCTGGAGAGAGACGATTTCCAAAAGAGGTTTGCGAGTCACCGCCCGATTGGCGTTCACGAGTTCCTCTATCCACTGCTGCAAGCCTACGACTCGCTGCATCTACATGCGGACGTAGAACTCGGAGGGACGGACCAGCGATTCAACCTCCTCATGGGTCGGGACCTGCAGCGCAGTCGCGGCGAACGTCCGCAGGTGGTGCTCACCACGCCATTGCTCGAGGGTCTCGACGGAAGTCAGAAAATGAGCAAGTCACTCGGGAATGCGATCGGCATCACAGATTCGCCGGGCGACATGTACGGAAAGCTGATGTCTATCTCCGACCCGTTGATGGTCCGCTACTACGAATTGCTGAGCCACAGCGACACCGCGAGAGTCGAGGCAATAAGAAATCGCGAGATACATGCGATGGATGCGAAGAAGGATCTCGCATCTGAGATCGTGTCACGGTTCCACGATGCCGACGCAGCTCGTGCCGCCGCCCTCGAGTTCACTCAGCGTTTTCAGCAAGGGGGACTGCCGGACGAGGTCCCCGAGCACCGATGGCCCGCGGCTGCGCTAGAGCCGATCCCGCTTGTTCGAATTCTGAAAGAGTGCGGTATGGTTGCCTCCACGGGCGAGGGGCGGAGGCTCATCTCGCAAGGCGGGGTCAGGGTCGAGGGGCACCGAATCGATGACCCCGAAGCGCGCGTGGAGGCGTGCGGGTCGCTGTTGATTCAGGTCGGAAAAAGACGAGTCATGCGAGTGTTGTTCGCGGGCGGGTGAAGTTCGCTAACACGACGCGATCCCGAGCGGTGCAAAAGTCCTCCGCCCGCTACCCGAAACCCTTGACACGCTCCCCTTGCTTACATATACACGGCTGGCTCTGGTTCGAGTAACCAGGTCTTTGAAAACTGGGTAGTGGTGAATTAGTCGATCCGAAACCGGATCGACTGGTAGACGTTTCGCTTTTAGCGAGGCGGACTCTCTTTCTTTTTTTGAGTAAAAGCGTTCTCTCGAGAACGCACTTCTCCAATCTGGAGAGTTTGATCCTGGCTCAGAACGAACGCTGGCGGCGTGCCTAACACATGCAAGTCGTGCGAGAAAGTTTCCTTCGGGAGGCGAGTAAAGCGGCGCACGGGTGAGTAACACGTAGGTAACCTACCTTTCAGTCCGGAATAACCAGCTGAAAAGCTGGCTAATGCCGGGTAAGACCACGATCTCTGCGGGGATCGCGGCCAAAGGCGGCCTCTTCATGAAAGCTGATGCTGATAGATGGGCCTGCGCACCATTAGCTAGTTGGCGAGGTAACGGCTCACCAAGGCTTTGATGGTTAGCTGGTCTGAGAGGATGACCAGCCACACTGGGACTGAGACACGGCCCAGACTCCTACGGGAGGCAGCAGTGGGGAATATTGCGCAATGGGGGAAACCCTGACGCAGCGACGCCGCGTGGGTGATGAAGGCCTTCGGGTCGTAAAGCCCTGTCGTAGGGAAAGAACTGGCTGCAGGCTAATATCCTGCAGCCTTGACGGTACCCTACAAGAAAGCACCGGCTAACTCCGTGCCAGCAGCCGCGGTAATACGGAGGGTGCAAGCGTTGTTCGGAATTACTGGGCGTAAAGAGCGTGTAGGCGGCTGACCAAGTCCGGTGTGAAAGCCCGGGGCTTACCCCCGGAAGTGCGCTGGAAACTGGTCGACTAGAGTATGGGAGAGGGAAGTGGAATTCCTGGTGTAGCGGTGAAATGCGTAGATATCAGGAGGAACACCGGCGGCGAAGGCGGCTTCCTGGACCAATACTGACGCTGAGACGCGAAAGCGTGGGGAGCAAACAGGATTAGATACCCTGGTAGTCCACGCCGTAAACGATGGGCACTAGATGCCGCGGGTATTGACCCCTGCGGTGTCGTAGCTAACGCGTTAAGTGCCCCGCCTGGGGAGTACGGTCGCAAGATTAAAACTCAAAGGAATTGACGGGGGCCCGCACAAGCGGTGGAGCATGTGGTTTAATTCGACGCAACGCGAAGAACCTTACCTGGGTTAGACAACGGTGGACATCTCCAGAGATGGAGCTTTCCCTTCGGGGACTGCCGGATCAGGTGCTGCATGGCTGTCGTCAGCTCGTGTCGTGAGATGTTGGGTTAAGTCCCGCAACGAGCGCAACCCTTGCTTCTAGTTGCCAGCATTCAGTTGGGCACTTTAGAGGGACTGCCGGCGTTAAGCCGGAGGAAGGTAGGGATGACGTCAAGTCCTCATGGCCCTTATGCCCAGGGCTACACACGTGCTACAATGGTCGGTACAAAGGGCTGCAAACTCGCGAGGGGAAGCAAATCCCATAAAGCCGGCCTCAGTTCGGATTGGAGTCTGCAACTCGACTCCATGAAGTTGGAATCGCTAGTAATCGCGGATCAGCACGCCGCGGTGAATACGTTCCCGGGCCTTGTACACACCGCCCGTCACACCATGGGAGTCTGCTGTACCGGAAGTCGGTGTTTCAACCCGCAAGGGGGATAGCCGCCCATGGTATGGCCGATGACTGGGGTGAAGTCGTAACAAGGTAGCCGTAGGGGAACCTGCGGCTGGATCACCTCCTTTCAGGGAGTCTGCGAAGACCTTAGGGTCGACGCTGACATCTCAGGTCAATTGTCCTCCTCGGTGGAGGGGACGTGAGTTAGAGAAAATGCCTTTCTAAGAGCTTCGTCAGCTCGCCACTACCCAGTTTTGAGAGAGCCCGGGAGGCCGAGGTGGATCCGAACGGCGCGGGATCGCGCGCGGGCCTATAGCTCAGGTGGTTAGAGCGCACGCCTGATAAGCGTGAGGTCGGTAGTTCAAATCTACCTAGGCCCACCACAACCGAAAGCGGGGCTGTAGCTCAGCTGGGAGAGCGCGGGCTTTGCAAGCCTGAGGTCGTCGGTTCGATCCCGATCAGCTCCACCATCGCCTGCGGTTCTCTTGGCGAAGGCGCGATGTTCGATGCTCTCTGTGGCCGTTCAACGGCAGTACGGTGAGTATCGAAGATCGCACAACGCGATCAGGTAGCAGCGGTGTTCTAGCGGCTCCAGGTCTTTGAAAATTTAGTTTTGAGTGATCAAGAAGTGCACTTTTGTGTATCTCGAGGTTGCTCACCTATAGTGGAGATCAAGCTACTAAGGGCGTACGGCGGATGCCTTGGCGCAAGTAGGCGATGAAGGACGCGGTTAGCTGCGATAAGCTTCGGGGAGCTGCTAAACGAGCTTCGATCCGGAGATGTCCGAATGGGGAAACCCGGCACGGGTAAAGCCGTGTCATCGCGCGGTGAATCAATAGCCGCGCGAAGCAAACGAGGGGAAGTGAAACATCTCAGTACCCTCAGGAGAAGAAATCAATAGAGATCCCCCCAGTAGTGGCGAGCGAAAGGGGGCGAGCCCAAACCGAGCTTGCATGCAGGCTCGGGGTTGTGGGGCTCTCTCTGGGCACAGCCCGGCAAGTTATCAAACGATTGCATAGCTGAAGGATTCTGGAAAGAACAACCAAAGAGGGTGATAGTCCCGTAAGCAAAATGTTGTCGTCTTGCTGGAGAGAGTACCCGAGTACCGCGGGACACGAGAAATCCCGCGGGAATCAGGGAGGACCATCTTCCAAGGCTAAATACTCACTTGCGACCGATAGTGAACTAGTACCGTGAGGGAAAGGTGAAAAGAACCCCGGCGAGGGGAGTGAAATAGAAACTGAAACCGTGCGCTTACAAGCAGTGGGAGCACCATGTTCTTCGGAACGGTGTGACCGCGTGCCTTTTGCTTAATGAGTCTGCGAGTTGCGTTCTGCAGCAAGGTTAAGCCGTCAGGTGTAGCCGTAGCGAAAGCGAGTCCGAACAGGGCGACAAGTTGTTGGACGCGGACCCGAAGCGGGATGATCTACCCATGGCCAGGGTGAAGTTCTGGTAACACAGAATGGAGGCCCGAACTGGTGAAGGTTGAAAACTTCTCGGATGAGCTGTGGGTAGGGGTGAAAGGCTAATCAAATTCCGTGATAGCTGGTTCTCCCCGAAATATATTGAGGTATAGCGTTCGGCGATTGCTGACGGAGGTAGAGCACTGAATGGGCTAGGGGTCCTCACGGACTACCAAACCCAATCAAACTCCGAATGCCGTCAAGCACAGCCGGGCAGTCAGTCCTTGGGTGCTAAGGTCCAAGGTCGAAAGGGAAACAACCCAGACCGCCAGCTAAGGTCCCTAAGTATCGCTAAGTGGGAAAGGATGTGGAAAGACCCAGACAACCAGGAGGTTGGCTTAGAAGCAGCCATCCTTTAAAGAAAGCGTAACAGCTCACTGGTCAAGTCGGTCCGCGCCTAAAATGTAACGGGGCTAAGCGATACACCGAAGCTGCGGATCTGTTCACACTACGGTGTGTTCAGGTGGTAGGGGAGCATTCCAGTCGCCTGTGAAGCGTGATCGAAAGAACGCGTGGAGGTTCTGGAAGAGCTTATGCAGACATGAGTAGCGTTAAAAAAGGTGAGAAACCTTTTCGCCGTAAGTCTAAGGTTTCCTGGGTAAAGTTAATCTTCCCAGGGTTAGTCGGTGCCTAAGCCGAGGCCGAAAGGCGTAGGTGATGGACATCAGGTTAATATTCCTGAACCACCGATCTGACGTTTGACCGAAGGGGAGACGGAGAAGGGTAGGTCAGCCGGTTATTGGATTCCGGTTTAAGCGCGTAGGCGGGGATCGTAGGTAAATCCGCGATCCCATCAACGCCGAGACGTGATGACGAGCGATTCCTACGGGTTTCGTGAAGTGACTGATCCCATGCTTCCTAGAAAATCCTCGCAGGGAGTCAGATAGGTGACCGTACCGTAAACCGACTCAGGTAGACGGGTAGAGTATACCAAGGCGCTTGAGAGAACTCGGGTTAAGGAACTCGGCATATTGACACCGTAACTTCGGGAGAAGGTGTGCCACCGTTAGATGAAGAGCTTCGCGCTCGGAGTCGAAGGTGGTTGCAGAGACCAGGGGGTGGCGACTGTTTACCAAAAACACAGGACTCTGCTAAGTCGCAAGACGATGTATAGGGTCTGACGCCTGCCCGGTGCCGGAAGGTTAAGGGGACCTGTTAGCTCTTCGGAGCGAAGCGGGGAACCGAAGCCCCGGTAAACGGCGGCCGTAACTATAACGGTCCTAAGGTAGCGAAATTCCTTGTCGGGTAAGTTCCGACCTGCACGAATGGCGTAACGACTTCCCCACTGTCTCAACCCGGGACTCAGCGAAATTGCACTCTCGGTGAAGATACCGAGTACCCGCAGAAGGACGGAAAGACCCTGTGCACCTTTACTACAACTTTGCACTGAGGCTAGGAACGTCATGTGTAGGATAGGTGGGAGACTGTGAAGTGGGAGCGCTAGCTTCCGCGGAGTCAACCTTGAAATACCACCCTTGAAGTTTTTGGTCTCTAACCGTGGCCCGTGATCCGGGCTCGGAACATTGCATGGTGGGTAGTTTGACTGGGGCGGTCGCCTCCCAAAATGTAACGGAGGCGCGCTAAGGTTCTCTCAGGCCGAATGGAAACCGGCCGCCGAGTGTAAAGGCAAAAGAGAGCTTGACTGCGAGACCGACAGGTCGAGCAGGTGGGAAACCAGGTCTTAGTGATCCGGTGGTTCCGCATGGAAGGGCCATCGCTCATCGGATAAAAGGTACGCCGGGGATAACAGGCTTATCTCCCCCAAGAGTTCACATCGACGGGGAGGTTTGGCACCTCGATGTCGGCTCGTCATATCCTGGGGCTGGAGCAGGTCCCAAGGGTTCGGCTGTTCGCCGATTAAAATGGCACGCGAGCTGGGTTCAGAACGTCGTGAGACAGTTCGGTCCCTATCCTCTGTGGGCGCAGGATACTTGAGGGGACCTGTCCTTAGTACGAGAGGACCGGGATGGACGCACCTATGGTGTTCCGGTTGTCGCGCCAGCGGCATTGCCGGGTAGCTACGTGCGGAAGGGATAACCGCTGAAAGCATATAAGTGGGAAACCCACCCCGAGATAAGGTATCCCGGGCGCAAGCCCCTAAAGACCCCTCCGAGACCAGGAGGTTGATAGGCCGGGTGTGGAAGCGCAGCAATGCGTGAAGCTGACCGGTACTAATAGGTCGTGAGGCTTGATCTCCCTATAGTTGAGCATCCTCGAAACACGAGAGTGCACTTCTGGATCACTCGACGATGACGCGCGCGCCGTCGATCACATTTTCCGGTGGCAATAGCGGAGGGGTTCCACCCGTTCCCATTCCGAACACGGAAGTTAAGCCCTCCAGCGCCGATGGTACTGCACTTCGAGTGCGGGAGAGTAGGACGTTGCCGGATCACCAAAAGGGCCCGAATCGCAAGATTCGGGCCCTTTTTTGTTTTGGAGGGCTCAGCTTTGCGCTGAGAGCGTGTGGAGGCGCTCGCACGCTTCGAGGTATTCGTCCACGAGTCGATAGATGACTTCGCGCACGGGCCTGACCGAATTCAGTCGCCCGACGATCTGACCGACGGGGTTGAAATTCACGTCCTTGGCTTGCTCTGCGTAGTGGTGACCACGTGCGACTGCATCGAGCGTGACCATCATCTGCAAGGGCATCCCGAGCGGTTTTGGCCCTTCCGGTTTCTCCCACGCATCCGTCCAGTCGTTTCGCAGCATTCGACATGGCTTACCTGTGAACGAGCGAGATCGAACGGTATCGCGACTCGTGGCGTCGAGGTATGTTTTCATCTGAGCGGGCGGCACGTCCGCCTCCTGTACTGTCAGCCACAGCGATCCCGTCCACACGCCTTGCGCGCCCATAGCGAGGGCTGCGGCGATTTGGCGTCCGCAGCCGATGCCGCCTGCCGCGAGCACGGGGGTCGGGGCGATCGCGTCG